>Ga0206130_10000047_pt1 | contig 210739 bp, 201 predicted proteins | sample Helgoland_Spring_9_FD_148637 | JGI IMG/M metagenome (GOLD analysis project Ga0206130, IMG submission 148637) | Pelagic subsurface seawater microbial communities from Kabeltonne, Helgoland, North Sea - Helgoland_Spring_Bloom_20160512_1 | ecosystem: Environmental > Aquatic > Marine > Epipelagic...
CTCTGCTTACAGGCTGCTTCAATTTCGTCTGTAAGGATATTTTCATCCCTAAGAAAAACGGTGTAGTTTTCTAAAGGATCTTTTAAATGCCAAGAATGCAATAATTCTTTTGGAACATACTTGGTACCACTAGCCTCTTCATGCCCACGTACCCTAAAAGTCATAAACTCTATTAATACAGGACGGGGATGCTCACGAACATCTGCAACTATTTCTTGTAATTTTGTATAAACTTCTAAAATATTATTACCATCTATAACGTGAGATTCCATACCATATCCTTGAGCACGGTCTGATAAGTGTTCGCAATTAAACTGTTGCGAGCTTGGAGTAGAAAGTCCATAACCATTATTCTCTATACAAAATAACACGGGTAATTGCCAAACTGATGCTACGTTTAAGGCCTCGTGAATATCTCCTTCACTGGTACCACCATCTCCAGTAAAAACAGCACAAACCTTATTGTTCTTCTTTAATTTATTTCCTAAGGCAATCCCATCTGCTACTCCAAATTGAGGGCCCAAATGCGAAATCATACCCACAATATTATACTCCTGTGTACCGAAATGAAAACTACGATCTCTTCCTTTGGTAAAACCGTTAGCCTTGCCTTGCCATTGTGAAAACAACCTGTCTAAAGGCACATTTCGACCAGTAAACACCCCTAAATTACGGTGCATCGGCATAATGTATTCATCCGCATCCAAAACAGCGGTTAAACCTACTGATATCGCTTCTTGACCAATCCCACTAAACCATTTAGATATTTTCCCCTGACGCAATAAAATTAACATTTTTTCCTCTATTAAACGAGGCTTAAGCATTAATTTATATAGACTTAATAGGGTTTCATCATTTAGTTTACTTCGGTCGTAATCAAAATGCATAGTAGTTGTTGTATCAGATTTCATCTCTAAATGTTTACGTATCAAAAGTAGAAAAAAACCGAGTGTATCAAACTATTTCTTTTCATTTTTTATCATTTCTATTCTTATGCTAATTTGGTATATTTGTTTTATTAAAATTTATAAAAATGACAAATATACCAAGTGTTGATTTAGCAGACTTTCTTTCAAATGATCCTGTTAGAAAAGAAAAATTTGTTCAAGAGATTGGAGATGCTTATTCTGAAATTGGATTTGCATCAGTTAAAAATCATTTTTTAAGTGATGATTTAATGGATGAACTTTACAGTGAAGTCAAAGATTTTTTTGCACTTCCAGAGGCTGTAAAAAAGAACTATGAAATTAAAGGGCTAGGTCGCGGCTATATATCATTTGGAAAGGAACACGCTAAAGGTAAAAAAGAAGGGGATTTAAAAGAGTTTTGGCATTTTGGTCAAGAACCTTCTACAGATGCAAATTTAACAGAAAAATATCCTGACAATGTATATGTAACCGAACAGCCATCTTTTAACGAGGTAGGTCTAAAAGCTTATCGCTTACTGGAAAAAACAGGCATGTATGTGTTAAGAGCACTTTCATTATACATCGGATTGGATGAGTTTTATTATGATAAATGGATTACCGACGGCAATAGCATATTAAGGCCCATCCACTACCCTCCTATTAAAAATGAACCTAAGGGAGCAGTAAGAGCTGGAGCACACGGAGATATCAATCTAATTACCTTATTAATGGGTGCATCTGCTGGAGGTTTACAAGTTCTTAGGAATGATGGAGAGTGGATTGAAGCAAAACCGGAAGCAGGTAATTTAGTGGTTAATGTAGGAGATATGCTAGAAAGACATACCAATAATAAACTTCGATCAACCATTCACCGCGTGGTGAATCCTCCCAAAGAAGAATGGAAAAACCCCCGATATTCAATTCCATTTTTTATGCATCCTCGAGGTGAAATGAAATTAAACTGTTTAAAAGAATGTATTGACGAAAAACACCCCAAAGCTTTTGATGACATTACAGCAGGTGAGTTTTTAAATCAACGTTTGCGTGAAATAGGATTGATATAATGGATTTTAAAGATCAATTAAAAAACTTGTTCCCAGAACATCAACCTACTGTTGAAGATACTCAAATCGAAGATTCTTCAATTTGGATGCAAGAAGAACCTATGATTTGTAAATATGAAAAACGAAAAGGAAAACCTACTACCATTATTGAAGGATATACTGGAGCAGATTCAGATTTTAAACAATTAGCTAAAGAAATTAAAAAATTGCTAAGTGTAGGAGGTAGTTTTAAGAATGAACAAATTATTATACAAGGAGATTATCGTGATAAAATTATGGGTTTTCTCAAAAATAAAGGATTTAAAGTAAAAAGAGTTGGTGGCTAAATAATTTACTGCTCGTAACGTTTTCATTCAACTATAAAAAATCAGGAAATTAAATAATAAAAAAATGCAGCTAATTTAGAATTAGCGAGTACTTTGTTTTTAAAGAGCTTGTCGATGATGATTAGTTCAATACAATAACATAACATGAGAATAAAAGAATCAGAATTAATATTAAATTCAGATGGAAGTGTTTACCATCTAAATTTAAAACCAGAACAAATTTCTGAAAACATAGTATTTGTTGGCGATCAAGATCGGGTTGAAAAAATAACGAAACACTTCGACAGTATTGAATTCTCTGTCCAAAAAAGAGAATTTAAAACTCAAACAGGAACTTATAAAGGAAAACGTTTAACGGTAATATCTACCGGAATTGGATCAGGAAATATTGATATTGTATTGAATGAATTGGATGCTTTAGTAAATATTGATCTAGAAAAAAGAACACAAAAAGAGCAGCTAAAAAGCTTAAAAATTGTTAGAATTGGCACTTCAGGATCATTGCAATCTGATATACCCGTAGATTCTTTTCTGCTTAGCACTCATGCATTGGATTTAAATGGAATGCTTCATTTTTATAAAATTGACGGCATCACAAATCCAGTATTAGAAGCAGCTTTTATTAAACATACTCAATGGAATTCAAATAAATCTAAGCCTATTGTGATCAAAAACAATCATGAACTAGAAAGGTTATTTGAAAGCAATCAAACTTTTAAGGGCATGACTGCTACAAAAGGAGGATTTTATGGTCCACAAGGAAGAGTTTTAAGATTGGCCATTGAAGACCCCTTATTAAATAATAAAATGGATTCTTTTAGTTATAATGGAATTAGAGTTTCAAATTTAGAAATGGAAACTTCTGCAATTTATGGTTTATCAAAGTTATTAGGACACCAAGCACTATCCTTAAATGCAATTATTGCCAACAGAGCTAATGGAACATTTAGTAAAAACCCTGATATGGTTGTTGAAAAACTTATCAAGTATACCCTGGATAAGTTTGTGGAATAAAAAACGTTAATACGGTTGGGTTCCTTAAATTTTTAGGCTCACTTGTTAAAGACTCTAAAAAATAAAATTAAACTTTAAAGGGCATCAATTAATATTTTACGAACGAACATTTATAATTATAAATGATTAAACGATACTGTGAACTAAGGTTTTTATTAGCTTAGGAAATAAAATATCAATTCATAAATCAGAAAATGATCAGTTTTTGAATTTCAATTACCGGAATGGCCCTAAGAACAAATCCCTAAAATATTGACAAACAAATTATTGAGTAATTTTTTTAAAAAAACATAAAAAAAACGCAACCATTTTTTAAATGATACATCTAAAGAGTGTTAATAAAGAATTATGAAAATATCATTAATTATTATTGGGGCACTATTAATAGCAAATTACTTGTTACTACAATTTAGCAGTAACGATCCAGAATCTCACATGCCAGAAGACGAATAGATTTTTTCTATTACCAACTTATTGGTGGTATTCCAACTTCTTCTAAATAAGTATTAGTTGCGCTAAAATGCTTGTTACCAAACCAATAACCTCTATTCGCACTTAAAGGCGAAGGATGACCACAGGATAAAACTAAATGTTTTTCACTGTCAATCTTTGCCCCCTTTTTTTTTGCAAATCCTCCCCATAGTAAAAAAACTACATTTTCTTTTTTTTCTGATAGTAATGAAATAATCGCATCGGTAAATTGTTCCCATCCCTTTTTTTGATGACTACCAGCTTCCTGTGACCTAACCGTAAGTGTTGCGTTTAAAAGTAATATACCTTGATCGGCCCACCGTTCTAAGTTTCCACTTTTAGGATAAGGAATTAATAAATCAGATTCTATTTCTTTAAAAATATTCATTAAAGATGGTGGATGAGATATTGTATCGTTTACAGAAAAACACAAACCATTGGCTTGATTAATTCCATGATATGGATCTTGTCCAATAATAACCACTTTAACTTTATTAAAAGGTGTTCGATTAAATGCAGAAAAAATTAAATTTCCTGGAGGAAAACATTCATTTAATAGGTACTCTTCTTGTACAAATTGAGTTAAATTTTTAAAATATTCTTTAGAAAACTCACCCTCTAATTGTTCCTTCCAACTTGTCTCTATTTTTACAGTCATATTTAGTACTTTTGAACAAAATTACTAATAAAGAAAAGATAACTAATTATTAATTATTTTAATTATAACCTGTGTCCTCAGAAAATAATAAATCAAAATTTCCTACAGCTCAAACTGTTTTATTAATTATTGCTGGTTTGGTGGCTTTATTAACCTGGTTTGTACCTGCTGGACAGTATGACAGGCTTTCTTATGATAAAGAAACACAAACTTTTACAATATCTCATTTAAAAGAAACAGTTACCTTAGAAGCTACTCAAGAGACTTTAAATAAATTAGAGGTTAAAATTCCATTGGAAAAATTTACCACTGGTGATATCTGGAAACCAATTAGTATTCCTGGAACATACCAAAAACTAAAGCCTCGTCCCCAAGGATTATTGGCATTTATTAAATCTCCTTTAAAAGGCATATTAGAAGTGTCTGATATTATACTTTTGGTATTAATAATTGGTGGTCTAATTGGTATAGTAAATTCTACTGGAGCTTTTGAAGCTGGAATCTCTTGGTTAGCGCATGCATTAAAAGGAAAAGAGTATGTTTTAATAATTTTAGTTACAACACTTATAGCAATAGGAGGAACCACTTTTGGTTTGGCTGAAGAAACTATTGCGTTTTACCCTATATTAATTCCTGTATTCCTAGCCGCTAGATACGATGCGATAGTTGCTTTAGCATCAATTTATATAGGTTCTTCAATGGGAACTATGGCATCTACAGTAAATCCATTTAGTACGATCATCGCTTCTGATGCTGCCGGGATTAATTGGACTGCTGGAATTAATGGAAGATTTGTTATGCTTATATTGGGACTGTTAATATGCATTAGTTATATTATTTGGTACGCTCAAAAGGTTAAAAAAGATCCAACAAAATCTATAATTTATAGTCAAAAAGAAGAAATAGAGAAGCTATTTGGAGGCATCAATTTCAAAAATAATTTAACTAAATTAACAGTAAGAATGCGATTGATATTAATTGTATTTGTTCTTTGTTTTATGGTAATGATTTATGGCGTTTCTAAATTAGATTGGTGGTTTTTAGAAATGACAACTGTATTCTTTACTGGTGCGTTATTGATTGGTTTTATTTCAAGAATTAATGAACGGGTTTTTGTAACTACTTTTGTAAAAGGCGCAACCGACTTACTAGGAGTTGCTTTTATTATTGGTATTGCAAGAGGTGTTACTATATTAATGGAAGATGGGCTAATTAGCGATACACTACTTTATTATTCGAGTAATTTAACCAATGGGATGAATAAAGGTTTCTTTATTAACACGATGTTATATACCTATGGCGGATTATCATTTTTTATCCCTTCATCATCTGGAATGGCAGTATTAACGATGCCAATTATGTCACCATTAGGAGATGGTGTTGGAGTGGCAAGAGAGCATATTGTAAATGCATATCAATACGGAATGGGCTTATTTGCATTTATTAACCCTACTGGGCTAATACTAGCATCATTGGCAATTGTAAATATAGGTTATGATAAATGGCTAAAGTTTGTAACTCCTTTAGTTATTATTCTTTTAATAGTAACGATGGGGGTTTTAACAATTTCTGTTTATTTATAAAACACAGTAATTAAAGAATGATCAATATTCAAAGCAAAACATTAGAAAGTTTAGAATTTCCATTGGTATTACAAGAAATATCTTCAGCTTGTATAACTGCATTAGGAGAAGAAAAAGTATTGGCAATCGTTCCCTTTAATAAACCTGAAGAAATTAATCCTGAACTCATAAGAGTAAAAGAATTTGCAGCTTCATTAAGTGGAGATAATGGGATTCCTAATCATGGCTTTGAGGCTATAGAAAAAGAGTTGTTTTTATTAGACATAGAAAATAGCTCCCTAGAGGTTTTAGGCTTTAGGCGTATTTTATCAGTTACCTCAACCACACAAACCTTAATTAAATTTTTTAAAAAATTTGAAACATTTTATATTTACTTAAACTCCTATTCAGAAAGCATCACCTATAACCCTTTCTTCTCTCAAGAAATAATTAAAATAATAGATAAATATGGACTTGTCCGTGATGATGCATCCTCTGAGTTATCTGCTATTAGAAAGCGTTTAAAGCATGTAAAAGGAAAGATTAATTCTTCATTCTTAAAATCCTTATCAAACTATATTAAACAAGATTATTTAGATGACATAAAGGAGTCTATAGTTGATAACCGACGAGTTTTAGCTGTTAAAGCAATGTATCGCAAGAAAATTAAGGGTACTGTTTTAGGAAATTCTAAAACAGGTAGTATTGTTTATATGGAACCTCAAGAAACATTAGAATACTCCAATGAATTAAGTAATCTACTGTATGAAGAACAGGAAGAAATAAAGAAAATTTTAAAAACTTTAACTGAATATTTCCGTCCTTATTCATCGCAATTAAAGCTTTATCAAGATTATTTAATAACTATAGATGTCTTGTATGCGAAAGCAAAATTCGCGTGTCAAATAGATGGGGTTTTACCTTTATTGTCAAACAAGAGAAGACTTTATCTAAAAAACGCTTACCACCCTTTATTGTTATTGGCAAATAAAAAAAGAAAAGAAAAAACATTCCCCCAAACAATAGAATTAAATTCAGAGAATCGAATTATCGTTATTTCAGGCCCTAATGCTGGAGGTAAAAGTATTACGTTAAAAACGGTTGGTTTATTACAAGTTATGTTACAAAGTGGGCTTTTAGTACCTACAGATCCACTTAGTGAATTCTGCTTTTTCGATAAAATTTTAACGGATATTGGTGACAATCAGTCTATCGAAAACCAACTGAGCACCTATAGTTACCGTTTAAAAAAAATGAATCAATTCCTTAAAAAATGTAAGGAGAAAACATTATTTCTTATCGATGAATTTGGTACTGGTAGTGATCCAGAACTGGGAGGTGCTTTAGCAGAGATATTTTTAGAAGTTTTTTATGAACGCAAAGCTTTTGGAGTGATTACTACTCATTATGCTAATTTAAAATTATTAGCAAATGAATTACCTTTTGCAACAAATGCAAATATGCAATTTGACAATAGAACACTAGAACCCATGTATCAATTAAATCTTGGTGAAGCTGGTAGTTCTTTTACTTTTGAGGTTGCTCAAAAAAATGGAATCCCTTATAGTTTAATTAACAGAGCAAAAAAGAAAGTAGAACGGGGCAAAATACGTTTTGACAAAAGCATTGCTAATCTTCAAAAAGAACGTTCCGAAGTAAGAAAAACCTCAGAATCTTTAAAGTCTGAAGAGCAAAAAGCAAAAGTACATAGCAAAAAGTTGGAGGAAACCAATAATAGAGTTCAGAGTAAATTAGAAAGTTACCAGGAATTATTTGATTCTAATCAACGGTTAATCAGTTTAGGGAAAAGAGTAGATACGCTCGCTAAGCAATATTTAAATAATAAGAAGAAGAAACTTTTAATGGATGAACTTTTTAAATTGGTATTGGTCGAAAACAGTAAGATTAAAAAAACAGTACCAAAAACAAAAGAAATAAAGAAAGTACAAAAAGTAAAGCAACAAGTTATTAAACAAGAGCTAGAAAAGAAAGTTGCTGTAATAAGGAAAAAGAAGAAAACAGAAAAAGAAGAAGCTAAAAAAACGCCAGCACCAAAGCCTAAATCATTATTAAAATTAGGAGATAAAGTACGAATGACAGACGGCATTGCAATTGGTACTATTGATAAGATTGAAAAAAAGAAAGCTTTTGTAAACTATGGCACCTTTAAAACAAAAGTTAATTTAGCAGAATTAGAAAAAATTTAATGAATACTGAATCAAAACATAAAATAATTCTCTTTGATGGCGTATGTAATTTATGCAATACTTCCGTTAATTTTGTGATTAAAAATGATAAAAAAGGAGTTTTTAGATTTGCACCAATACAAACTAATTTTGGTGAAAGTACCTTAAAAAAATACCATATAAATACTAAAGATACCGATTCTATTATTCTAATTGATGAAGATAAGTATTATATTAAATCAACTGCGGCGCTATATATTGCTAAAGAACTTGCAGGAGCCTACCCGCTTTTATTTTGTTTTATGATTGTTCCAAAATTTATACGAAATTGGATTTATGATTTAGTTGCTAAAAACCGTTACAAGTGGTTTGGAAAAAAAGAAAGTTGCATGATTCCAACACCAGAACTAAAAAATAAATTTTATAATTAATAAAATAAAAAAAAATTGTTTTTTTGAAGTCATATAAAATTAATTAAAATTATTACTATGAATAATATTGATATAAACGAATGGAAAAATTTGCTTCTAGATTACGGAACTGAATATGGCCTAAAACTACTAGGTGGAATACTGATATGGATTATTGGCTCTTGGCTTATTAAAAAAATAAAAAAAATAATTTTAAAAGCAATGGATCATTTAGATTATGACGAAACGTTAGAACGTTTTTTGTCTAATTTAATAATTGGAGGTTTAAAAGTAATTTTAGTCATTGCCATTCTTGGACAATTAGGAGTTCAAACAACTTCTTTTGCCGCTATATTGGCTGCTGCAGGTTTAGCAATTGGCCTTTCTTTACAAGGATCACTTTCAAATTTTGCAGGTGGAGTTTTGATAATGATATTTAAACCCTTCAAAATTGGTGATTTTATTGAAGCACAAGGCGAAATGGGTACTGTAAAAGAAATAGAGATTTTTACAACAAAATTAAACACTACTGATAATAAAGAAGTGATTATTCCGAATGGCACTCTTTCAAATGGAAACATCACCAATTATTCAACAGAAAAAACAAGAAGAATTGATATCACTATGGGGGTTAGTTATGATGCTGATATCAAGCAAACAAAAGACTTACTTATGAAAATTATGACAGACCATCCAAACATTTTAAAAGAGCCTGCACCTATTGTGGTATTGGGGGAATTAGCAGATAGTTCAGTTAATTTTAAAATGAGACCTTGGACATTAACAGCTGATTATTGGACTGTTTATTTTGAAATTATGGAAACTTGTAAAATTGAACTAGACAAAGCAGGTATTGAAATTCCTTATCCTCAAGTGGATATTCACAAGAAAAATTAGGTTTCAAAACTTAAGAAAAATAAAAAATTCCGAAAACTATTAATTTAGTATTCGGAATTTTTTATTTTAGTTTTCACCTTTATAATTATCATCCCAGTCTTTTATATTTGGTGCTCCTAATTTACCAATAGATTTAGCTACGATCATAGATACTGCAGCATCCCCTGTAACATTCACCGTTGTACGACACATATCTAAAGGTCTATCTACGGCAAAAATTAATGCCAGTCCTGCTTCAGGAATACCTGCATAACCAAGAACTCCAACTAGCATTACCATACCTGCTCCAGGTACAGCAGCACTTCCTATAGACGCTAGTGTAGCGGTAGCAATAATTCCCAATTGTGTTCCAAAGCTAAGATCCATACCAAATGCTTGAGCAATAAAAACAGCAGCAACTGCTTGGTACAAACTTGTTCCATCCATATTTATAGTAGCTCCAATTGGTAAAACGAAACTTGCTACTTCTTCTTCTACTCCTAAATGTTCCGTAACCCTTTCCATAGTAACTGGTAAAGTTGCTGCAGAGGAACTCGTTGAAAAAGCTAGTAATTGGGCGGGTGAAATTCCATTTATAAAATATTTAGGATCCTTTTTAGTGTATATTGCTACGATTAAAATATAAATTCCAATCATCATTAATAGGCCTAAAATGACTGTTAATGAATACCAACCTAGGGCTTTAAATAGGTCAACACTTGGAGATTCAACCACCAAAGCTGCCAATAAAGCAAATACACCATAAGGAGCGGCTAACATAATTAAATCTACCATTTTTAATATTACGTCATTAAAACCATCAAAGAACTTTTTTACAATGGCTCCCTTTTCTTCAGGAATTAAAATCAATCCGATACCAAAGAAGATTGCAAAAAATATTACTTGCAACATATTTTTGTTACTCGTAGCAGCTTTAAATATATTTTGTGGCACCAAATCTTCTAATGCTTGTAAAGGTCCAGACTCTTTTTGTTTAAGTGCAGTTTCTTGATATTTAACTGTATTTCCACTGTAATTTTCTACCATTTCAGACCTGGTTTGTTCTGAAATGGATTTTCCTGGATTTATAGTATTTACAAGTATTAAGCCAACAGATACAGCAACTACAGTTGTCATAATATATATTAATATTGTTCTAGTACCCATTTTTGATAGTTTGGAAATATCTTTCAAATCGGATACTCCCTTAATTAATGCTGCTAAGATTAAAGGAATTGCAATTAGTTTTAATGAATTAATAAATATAGTACCAAAAGGTTTAATCCAGTCTTGAACGACTCCCATACCTCCATCGATCATGGTCATTAATAATCCAACGATGACTCCTAAAGCCATACCTATTAATATTTTCCAATGCAATGCTATTTTTTTCATAAAAATTATTTTGAACCAATAAATTTTGGTTATTATATTTTATTAATTTTATTTAGTAAATAAAAATCTGCCAACACTAATGCAGCCATAGCTTCTACTATTGGAACTGCTCTAGGAACCACACAAGGATCATGCCTTCCTTTTCCTTGCATATCAACTATATTTCCTTGTGTATCTAGTGTTTTTTGTTTTTGAATTAGCGTTGCGACAGGTTTAAAAGCTACTCTAAAATAAATATCCATTCCATTGCTAATACCGCCTTGAATTCCACCCGAAAGATTTGTTTTGGTACTACCGTCTTTATTAAAAAGATCATTGTGTTCACTTCCTTTCATTTTTGTCGAAGAAAATCCTACTCCATATTCAAATCCTTTTACAGCATTGATAGACAACATTGCTTTTCCCAATTGTGCATGAAGTTTGTCAAATACGGGTTCTCCTAAACCCATTGGAACGTTCTGTAAAACACACATTACGGTTCCTCCAATAGTGTCTCCTGCTTTTTTAATTTCTTCAATTTTAGATATCATTTTATGAGCAATTTCTTCGTCTGGACAACGAACAATATTATTTTCAATGGTACTAAAATCTAATTCTTGATATGGCTTGTCTATGCAAATAGTACCTACTGAAGATACAAAAGCATTTATTTTAATATCCTTTAAAAGCTGCTTAGCGATACTACCAGCTGCAACTCTACAAGCAGTTTCTCTTGCAGAAGTTCTTCCTCCTCCCCGGTAATCGCGATGTCCAAATTTTTGGTCATATGTAAAATCGGCATGAGAAGGTCTATAAACATCTTTTATATGTGAATAATCTTTGGGTTTTTGATTGGTATTTTCAATAATAAAACCAATAGAAGTCCCCGTCGTTTTACCTTCAAATATTCCTGATAAAAACGTTACTTGGTCGGGTTCTTTCCGTTGAGTTGTTATTTTAGATTGCCCTGGTTTTCTGCGAGCCATAGCTATCGCTACTGCATTCAAATCAACTTCCAAACCAGCTGGACAACCATCTATAATACCGCCTATAGCTTCACCATGAGATTCTCCGAAAGTAGTAAGTTTAAAAAGACTTCCAAAAGTGTTTCCTGCCATTTATACGTTTTCAACAAATGTATATTTTAATAATACAATATCCAAAAGTCATTTTAATTTTAGTCTTATTCATCTTCGATCAATTTTACTATATTCGCTAAAATAAATTTAAATGAAAAAAATAACACTTCTTTTTGTTTTATTAATAATTGTTTCTTGCTCAACCAATGATGACAAACAAGAAGATCCTGTTGTAGAAGTATATAATTATTTTCCATTAACATTGAGTTCCTATTGGAATTATAATAATGTGAATGATGAGGGCATTGCAAAGGATTCACTATATACTACTTCTAATGAAGTTTTAAACGGTTTGAATTATACCAAATTTATAGCTTCAGAACCTATTTCAGGATTTATGACTTCTATGATGTCTCAAAATTTAATGAGGACTGCTGAATCTAAGCTTTTTTTAAATGGAGAGTTTGGCACACCACTAATAGAAGGTTTTCCAGAAATTTCTATACCACTAACAGACCTAATTCTTTATGATAAAGAAGCAGAAAACGGCGCTTTATTGAGTGAAGAAATAGGTGAAATTTCAGAAATAATTGATGATATTCCAATAATTATCAATTATACAATTAGTACAATTCAAGGTGATATTTTAGATGAAGGAACTGGTTTTTTTACAGCTAATAAAGTGTTAACTTCTTCAATTATTCTAAACCTTTCTATTTCCACTAATATTGAAATTTTAGGAACCGTTATCGTAATTCCGATCCTACAAGCACAAGATGTTATAAAAACTACAAATTATTTTGCTAGCAGTGTAGGTCTTATATATAGTGAATCGCTAATAGAGTATGAATTAGAAGATTTAAGTTCTTTAGGCATTGATTTACCAATACCTTCTGAAGATTCTAGCAGTGCAACACAAAACATTGACACCTATCAAATAGGAAACTAAGAAAGCGCATTTTTTAATATACTTATTGGGTGAAAAGCTACTCGTTATGTCCCTTCTTTTATTTGATGTCTGCAACTATTCTCAATAAAGGTACTGTTAGCAATTGTTATTTTATTAAAGTAAAAAAAGATATAAAATTTTAAAAAATATATGAATGTATTAATTTATATTTATTTTTGAAAAAACGTATTTCCTGATATTTATTATGGAGAAAAATAAAAAATTAATTAGTGATTTAAAAAATATTTCTGGAGAGGAATTTTTAATTATTTCAGAATGGAAGAAAGAACCATATTGTAAAGGTTGGAGGTATGGAAAAGGAGACGCATTAGCGGTTGTTAAACCTGGAACTTTATTAGAGTTTTGGAAAATTCTAAAAGTTTGTATAAAATCAGATGTAATAATTATTATGCAGGCGGCTAATACAGGACTTACTGGAGGCTCTACTCCTTATGGTAACAATTATGATCGCCCTATAGTTATTATTAATACTATGCGTATAAACGATATTCAAATAATAGATAAGGGTAAGCAGATTATTGGATTAGCTGGAAGTACATTGTATGATTTAGAAAAAAAATTAAAGCCTATCGATAGAGAACCACATTCAGTTATTGGTTCGACTTCAATAGGAGCTTCAATTGTTGGTGGAGTATGTAATAATTCTGGTGGATCACTAGTAAAAAGAGGACCAGCTTATACAGAATTAGCACTATATGCTAGAGTTAAAGAGAATGGAGAATTAGAATTAATAAATGACTTAGGTATTAATTTAGGCTCTAAAGAAGAGGATATTTTAAATAATTTAGAGAACAGTAATTATAATGAAGGAGATATAATTTACTCAGAAAAATTAGCATCTGACAATAAATACTCTCAAATTATTCGACAAATTGATTCATCAACTCCATCAAGATTTAATTCTGACAGTAGACTATTATATGGTGCCTCTGGAAGTGCAGGAAAAATTGCAGTATTTGCTGTAAGATTAGATACATATCCCATGCCTAAAAGAAATAAGGTTTTTTATTTAGGTTCAAATGATGTTGATATTTTCTGGAAGATTAGAAGAGATATACTTTCAAAATTTAAAACTCTTCCAACTGCAGGAGACTACTTGCACAGAGATTGTTATGATGCAGCAAAAAAATACAGTAAAGATACTTTTATTGTAATAGATAAATTAGGTACAAGTTTTCTTCCAACCCTATTTAAATTAAAAAGAAAAGTTGATTTATTGTCAGAAAAAATAAATTTTTTACCTGATAAACTATCTGATAAATTAATGCAGTTTTTAAGTAATTTTTATCCAAATCATCTACCCAATAGGATGGAAAAGTTTAGAGATAAATATGAGCATCATTGGGTGATTGAAATGTCTGATGATGGAATTGAAGAAGCACAGGAATATTTTGCTGACTTTTTTAATGTTAAAGAGGGAGACTATTTTGAATGTACCAAAAAAGAAGCAAGAAAAGCTGTATTACATCGATTTGTTGCTGCAAGTGCAATAGGCCGTTATCATTCTTTAAATGAAAATACTACGGGGGGCATGTTATCAATGGATATTGCTTTTCCTAGAAATGAAAAAAATTGGTTTGAGAAATTACCAACTGAAATCAATTGTTTATTAGATAAGAAATTTTATTATGGTCATTTATTTTGTCATGTAATGCACCTCAATTATATTGTTAAAAAAGGTGTTGACCCTATCATCTTAAAAGAAAAGCTTTTAAATACTTATAATGTTAGAGGAGCTGAATATCCAGCAGAGCACAACGTTGGTCATGAATATGAAGCTAAATATTCTCTTAAAACATTTTATAAGAAATTAGATCCAAATAATATTTTCAATCCCGGAATTGGAGGTACTAGCAAGAAAAAACAATGGAAATAATATTTAAAAATTCTATCGAATTTTATGCTGTTTTATCTAAATATAAAATAAACTTTTCAACTAAATATAAAAGTTAAAAAATTAGTTCCCTAGAATAAGCATCATAAAAAAAGCCTACATCTAAAGATATAGGCTTTTTTATTTATTAATAGTACTAAAAAGTATCATTTACTATAAAAATGAATAGCAAAAAGAATTCAAGTAATTACTATTGCAGTGTGTACGCGTAACCTAATGAGAAAATAACTCCTCCAATATTGCTCTCTCCATATTCATCTTTAATTTGAATTGAATTAAAACCATAAGATGCTCTTGCGTCTACAAATAATTGACCCATATCACCAATATTTTTACTAATACCGATGGCAAATGTTCCACCAAAATTAATAGTTTTTAAATCATCCTTTATATCTGTATTAGCGTTGAGTGATACCGCTTCAGATATTGGCATTGTAGCTTCGCTGTCTAAATAAAATGGACTTGTACCACTAGTTACTTGTGTTGCTTTTAATAAAATTCCAACATAAGGACCTATGGCAGCAGAAAATCTTAAATTATCTCCCCAACCAAATTTTATCAATGCAGGAACTTCTAAATATTGCAAATCTGATTCACTATCAAAAGTAGCATACAGAGGGTTTGCGTTTGTGATCAGCGGTAATCCAGTAAAAGGATACAAACTATTTAATGTTTCGCTTAATTCATTTGCTGTAACTGGTTGCAAACCATTTCTCTCTCCACCACGATGTGTATAATTTAATTCAGCTTGCATAGAAACAAGCGCTGTTAACTTAAACTCAAAGGTTAAACCAAAATCAATACCACTTATTGATTCGTAATTATCTGTAAAAACATTTTCTGTATTGCTCGTTAAACTCCCTAAACTGTAACCTATTTTTGCACCTATTTTAATTTCAGTTTTTGTAGTTTCTGTATCAGACTCGCTAGTATTATCTTGTGCAAAGCTAGAAATACTAGCACCTATAATGAATAAGCACAATAAGTTCTTGTTAATTAATGTCATAATGATGTTTTAAATTTGTTTTAAATTTGTTTAAAATCTAATGTACTAATTTTTTATAATATAGGTAAGGGATAATCTACTAATAATAATAAAAAATGATGTGCAAAAAACATTATCGACTTTATATTCCTAAATATCAATACATTATATATTGATTCTGAAAACTTTTTATTTTTTTATTGGTATATTATATTTATTAAAAAACGCTTTTATTTTATTTTAACTAATCTTTAAAATTAATTTACCTTTTTTATCACCTGAAAATAATCGTAAAAATGTTTCATAAAAGTTTTCAATTCCTTCATAAATATCTTCGCGACTTTTTATTTTTCCTTGCATCATCCAAATACCCATTTCTTTTGCTGCAGATTCATATTCACTTGCATAATCCAAAACGACCATACCTTGCATAGTTGCTCTATTTACTAATAAAGACAAGTAGTTTTTTGGAGCCACAATATCCTTTTTATTATTGTATTGAGAAATTGCTCCACAAATTACTACACGAGCATTTAATCGTAATTTAGTTAATGCTGCATCCAATATTTCTCCTCCTACATTATCAAAATACACATCAATACCCTTAGGACATTTCTTATCAAGAGCTTCTGTTAAATTTTCTGACTTATAATCAATGGCTTCATCAAATCCCAAATCGTTCAATAAGTAATCGCATTTTTCTTTTCCACCTGCAATTCCTATGACTATACATCCCTTTAATTTTGCAATTTGACCAACTAAACATCCAACTGCTCCAGCTGCTCCTGAAACTAACACAATATCACCTTTTTTAATTTTACCAACCTGCAAGATTCCAAAATAAGCAGTCATTCCAGGCATCCCTAATGCTCCTAAATATTTTGGCATTGGAACTATAGAGTCATCTACTTTATAACAATTTTCTCCGTTTGTAGTATAGTATTGTTGAACACCTCCCCAATTTACAATACAATCACCGACATTAAAATCTGAATGGTTATTAGCTTCAATTACTTTACCGATACTTCCAGAACGCATCACATCACCAATTTGAACTGGAGGTATATACGATTTTCTATCCATCATCCAACCGCGCATTGCAGGATCTAAAGAAATATAATGATGCTGTATTAAGACTTCTCCACTTTTTGGCCTTACAATGGCGTTTTCCTCTAAATTCCAAGTATTACTTTCTGGTAATCCCTCTGGACGTTTTACGAATATTAATTGTTTGTTCATATTAAAATTTTTATGGGGTTGAATTTAATATAATTCATTTAATTTACCGTCAAATAATTACTAATTATAAAATAATAAATTTCAAAATTTTCAACTTATATTTGAATTGCAAAACATCCTTCTTAACGCATGCGAACTCTCAAAATATTATTAAAATTTTTCCTGATTGTAGTAATTTTAATAAGCGTTTTTGGCTTTTTGTATTACCATCATTTAAAACCCATTTATTCAGGTGAAATTTCATTAACTAACATAGATAAAGAAACCACTGCATACTTTGATGATTTTGGAGTTCCTCATATTTATGCCGACAGTCATAAAGATGCTTTAACAACACTTGGATATGTTCAAGCCCAAGATCGGTTGTGGCAACTGGAATTAATGAAAAGAATTGCACCTGGTCGACTGGCTGAGTTATTTGGAAAAAAACTTATTGAAAACGATAAATTCTTTGCAAGTCTTGGTATTGACGAATATTCTGAAAAATCTGTAGCTAATTTAGATCCTAATAGTGAAATTTATCTATTGATGAGTTCTTATTTAAAAGGAATTAATCAATTTATAGATGATGGTCCTACACCGATAGAATACTCATTAATTGGTCTTAAAAAAGAACATTTTGTAATGAAAGACATCTACAATGTATTGGGATATATGTCTTTTAGCTTTGCCATGGCACAAAAAACAGATCCACTAATGAGCTCCTTGCAGCATAAATTAGGAGAAGAATATTTAAAAGCATTAAATATTGATGTCAATTCTGAAACATTATTTATTAAAAATTCAAAAGAAGATATTGAAAGCTATAACAAAATGGCTTCACATATAAATGCCATTATGAATACCTCACCCATCCCTCCCTTTATTGGAAGCAACAGTTGGGTAATTAGCGGCGATAAAACAGAAAGTGGAAAAGTACTATTTGCAAACGATCCTCATATTGGATTTTCTCAACCCTCTATTTGGTTTGAAGCGCATATAGTAACTCCTAATCACGAGATTTATGGTTATTTTTTACCCTGTATACCTTTCCCTCTTTTAGGGCATAATAGAGAGCATGCTTATGGGTTAACGATGTTTGAAAATGATGACATTAATTTTTATAAAGAAAAGAATCATCCAACAGATTCTACTAAATATGTGACTCCGACTGGTTATGAATCCTATATTTCAACATCCAAAACTATAAAAGTAAAAGAGGAAGAGGAAATTATTTTTAGTTATAAGAGTAGTCGACATGGTCCAATAGTAAATGATGTATTAGCTACCATAAATGAAAGTTCACCTATTGCCCTATCTTGGATATTTACACAGTTCGAGAATAAATTATTACAGGCCATTTACACCATGTCAACAGCAAACTCAAAAGAAGATTTTAAAATTGGAGCATCTATGATTCATGCTCCTGGTTTAAACGTAATGTATGGAGATGCTAAGGGAAATATTGCTTGGTGGGCTTCCGCAAAATTATACAAATTTTCACCTCATGTAAAAACTAAATTTGTAATGGATGGTGCTTCAGGTAAGGATGATATTATTGAATATTTAGATTTTTCGCAAAATCCAATGGCTGAAAACCCTCCTTGGAATTATGTGTATTCAGCAAACAACCAGCCAGATAGTATTGCTGGAATGATATATCCTGGTTATTATTTACCTGAAGATAGAGCGAAAAGAATTGTAAGTTTATTAAAATCAAAAAATAATTGGAATAAAAACTCTGCTAAAAAAATGATTAATGATGTAAAATCAACAGTATCAGTCGATATTATAAAAGAGATTTTAAACAACATTAATTTCAATTCTTTTAATAAACAAGAACAAGCCGCTATAGAAAAATTAAAATTATGGGATGGATCTAACAACCTTGATGAAGTAGCACCTACTATATATAATAAATTTATTTACAACTATTTAAAAAACACTTTTCAAGATGAAATGGGTGAAAAATTGTACCAGCAATTTGAAGAAACTCATATGATTAAAAGAGTTATTGCTGATCAAATGTTTAGCGATGAAATAATTTGGTGGGACGATATTACCACTCCAGATAGGATTGAAACAAAAAGTAATATTCTTTCCAGGTCAATAACTGAAACTGTAGCTGATTTAAAGATACAACTGGGAGAAGATATAAATTATTGGACTTGGGATAGGGTTCATATTTTAGAACATAAGCATCCATTGGGATCTGTAGAATTTTTACGCAATTTTTTTAATGTAGGTCCTTTTCCAGTAAATGGTGCTTCTGAAGTAATTAATAATTTAGCGTATAAGAGAGATAAAACGGGAATTTATAATATAAAAGCAGGCCCTTCTACAAGACGTATTATTGATTTTAATGACATCGAAAATAGCATAAGTATTCTTCCTACAGGACAATCTGGAAATCAATTTAGCAAACATTATAAGGATCAATCAGAAATGTTTAACACTGGAAAGTTTAGAAAAATGAAAATGAATAAGGAGGAGATAATAAATACCTCTACCCTTGTAAATTTTAAGCCCAAATTTTAGTTAACTATTTTAAACAGTTTTAAAAATTAAAACTATTTTTTTTCTCTTTTTGGCATAGGACCACGGAGATGGATCACTAAACCGTTTAAAAAATTTCGAAGAATTTGATCCCCACATTCTACATACTTAGGATGTTTTTCATTTCTAAAAAAAGACCCGATTTCACTTTTAGTCACTTTAAAATCGACTAAAGCTAAGATATTTACTATTTCTTCGTCTCTCAATTTTAGGGCTACTCTTAATTTTTTAAATATATCGTTATTGGATAGTGCCATTATAGTTTCTATTATTTTTATAACATTTGTTCTTCAAACTTAATACCTAAAGCTTTCTGGATTTCATGAATCCGCTGCAATTCACTTGGTAAAATTAAAGCCAAAGATATTCCTGTTTTTCCGGCTCTTGCTGTTCGTCCACTTCTGTGGGTATAGTATTCTAAATTTTCAGGCAATTGGTGATGCATTACAAACGCTAGGTTAGTTACATCAATACCCCTTGCAGATACATCGGTAGAAATTAAATACTGTAAAGTTCCTTTTTTAAACATTCTCATCACTTTATCTCTATCTCTTTGCTGCATATCTCCTTCTAAAGCATCTACAGAAAAGCCTTCTTCTTTGAGTTCTTTGACTAATTTTTGAACCCCTAATTTTGTTCTACAAAAAATAATACCTCTTCCTTCATTAAATTTATCTAACAATTGAGATACCACTGTTGTTTTTTCTTTGATTGAAGTAATTAAATATTGATGACTGATATTTGCGTTTACAAGAGATTCTTTATTAACACTAACTTTCACAGCACTTGGCTCCATATATTTTGAAATAATTCGAAGAATTTCCTCTGGCATCGTTGCTGAGAACAACCAGGTATTTCTAGATCCACTTGTGTAATTTAAAATAGCATCTAACTCTTTTTTAAAACCCATACTCAGCATTTCATCTGCCTCGTCAAGCACTACTGTTTTAATGCTTCTAAGGTTCACATTTCCTTTTTCAATTAAATCTATTAAACGTCCAGGAGTTGCAACAATAATATGAGTTGGTCTTTGCAATCGTTGCATCTGTTTATCAATTTTCTCTCCTCCATAAACAGCTTCCACAAAAATTTTTTCTTCATTAAATTTAGTAAACTTAAAAAGTTGTTTTTTAATTTGCTGAACCAATTCACGTGTTGGAGATAATATTAAAGCTTGTACTACTGCAGAATTGGTATCGATGCTATTTAAAATTGGCAGACCATAAGCAGCGGTTTTGCCAGTACCAGTTTGAGCTAAACCAATATAATCTGTTTTAGTTTTCAGCAAAACCGGAATTGTTTTTTCCTGAATCTCAGTTGGAACTTTTATCTGAAGTTCTTTTAATGCTTTTATATAATTGCCATGAACCCCTAAATCTTTAAATGTTGTCATATTTTATTTTGAATATGCAAATATACGCATAGCAATAGCAGTATTTTATCTATTTGCTTTATTTATGTGACATCAATATAACTATAATAGGTAGCGTTTTAAATAGCTAAAAAGTAACATAAATACTAAAGAGGTTTTTCAACTAGTTGTTGTTTTACAAAACAAGCTTGATATGCAAATATCATAAATTTAAAAAAGCAGTTAATGTTTGGGAGTTTATTGCATTACGAATTTTATAGCACCAGAAACTATCCACGCACTAAGACCGTTACTCCTATCGTATTGATGGAATCGAAGATCTACATTTTTAATTCCAAATTTCCAAACATTAGCTTTTGTAAAAATATCTGTATAAGAAACTCCAAAACCATATTGATTTGCATTGAATTTAGACAAATCGTAATCTGAAGTATAATAATTATCTGTTGAAATGTTTTCATTATAGGGAGCAAAATAATCTGCTGCTGTTTGGGTGTAATACCTAAATGAAGGATACAAAGTGAATTTATCACTAATTTTAATTGGAACTTCAACATTAGCCGTGTGCGAATATACTCCCCAATCATCATAATAATATCGATAGTAGGTTCTAACTGTCAAAAATTCATTAATAAAATAATTAAACCTCAGACCTATCGGAATTTTATGACGAGTATCAGGTAACTTCTCAATATCATCAGCTAGATGAAATACATCTGTGTTTTCTCTTGAAGTATAAATAGGGATACTTTCTGAGTTTCCGATGTAAAAATTTTCTTTATCTTTAAAATAAACTCGCTGAATAGGGTTGGATAGCCAACCCTTTTGCTGCACAAGATCAAAAAATAAAACTCCTTGAGCATTTTTACTAACTATTTGAGATAAGCTCACGGAAACGGAATAAGTATTTCTAGATTTATCATTAATGAAATCGAAATTTTCAGGATTCCAAATAGGACCACTATTTCCAGATTTATCAATTTCAAATCCATCTTGATTCAATATAGAGACACCGTTAAAGTAACCATTATTTAAATCTTCACCTGCTTCTAAATACGAATCTAATTCTGTTGGGTATTCCGGAATCCAATTATCTAAATATACTTGGAATCCAATATTCAATTCTGTGTTTTTTTGATTAAATAATTTTGCAGTAGAACCACCAAATCCTATAGAGGTATAGTCATATTCTGTAGCATAACTTGCATGAGCCTCCCAAATAAAGTTTCTATCATCAGAACTGTGACTATAAGCAGTATTTAATCCGTACCAAATATCCGATGCAGAAGCACCTGAGGCCGCAAGCCAAGGAGTACCTTTTGCACCGCTTTCAACAGATGCTCCTGATTTATCAAAAGGATTCAAATTACTTGAAGAAGCTGAAGTATAAGCTGATATTCCAAAATCAACAGTTAAAATATCATCCTCGTTAAGAGGAATTGAAACAACAATTGTTGGAGATAAATCAGTTAATTCTTCTGTTCCAATACCTCCTGTAACGGAAGCATTATCACCATTTTGTTCATAATAACTCATTAAAAAATCTACCTCAGTAGATTCAAGTACTCGCTTCTTATACACTTTTGTAGAATCATTCTGAGCAAATGTTGCTATCGTAAAAAAAAAGAGTACAAATTTGATTATATTTTTCATGTTTTAATGATGCCTAATTTAATTACAACCACAACCTCCACTAGTTTTTCCACCATTTCCTCCAGAGGTAGCTTCACGATACAATAAAGCATTTGTATTAAAACGATCAATACCATAGTTTGTTAATTTCATATCGGGATCATTAATATTTACTTTTTCGTACTCTTTTACAACAACGCATGAGCTAAAAGTAAATATAACAACAATAAGTAAAAATGCCTTTTTCATATTAATTCGTGTTACTTAATTTAATATTATTTGAAATATGTATTTTATTTTCTTCATCGATAATTATACAATCAACTCCTTTTAATTGATTGATAAAATCTAATCCTGTTTCAACTCCCATCACAAAGACAGAAGTCGAAATGGCATCTGCCAATTCTGCATTAGAAGTCATTATGGATGTACTAATTATTCCTGTGCTTGGATATCCAGTTCTAGGATCGATGATATGTGAATACCTTATTCCATCAAAACTAATAAATTTTTCGTAATTCCCAGAAGTTACTATTGCTGAATCATTTATTGGAAGCCATGAAAATACCTTGTTTTTATTTAAAGGGTTGGTAATTGCTACCATCCAATCGCTTCCATCAGCTTGTTTACCCCAAGCATTTAAATCGCCAGATGCATTAATAATTCCAGCTTTAACTCCTTTTTCTATAAGTAATGCTTTTGCTTTATCAGCAGCATATCCTTTTCCTATTGCTCCAAAGCCAATTTTCATTCCTTTCAGTTTAAGAAAAACGGTTTGCGCTTCCTTATCAATGCTAATATTTTGATATCCAACTTTTTTAATGGAGTTAGAGATTTCCTCCTCCGAAGGCATTTTCCTCATGCTCCCATCATAGTTCCATATTCGATCCATGGAAGCATAACTGATATCAAAAGCACCATTGGTTAATTTTGAAATTGCTATAGAACGTTCAATTAAATCAAATAATTCTTTATCTACTTTAATTGGTTTTATTCCTGAATGTTTATTGATTAAAGAAGTCTCTGAATTTAAATCCCAAGAAGAAATCAGCTTTTCAATCCTTGTTATTTCAAAAATAGCACTATCAAGATATTCGTTTCCTTCTTTTTCATTGGAAGCCACTACCGTAATATCAAAACGGCTTCCCATTAAAATAAGAGTGCGTTTAAAATTTTCCTGAGCAAAAGTACTCAATGAAAAAAGTAACAATAAAAGAGTAATGTTTTTTTTCAATTTTATTCAGAAATTGAATTAATTTTATTTATATATTCGTTTGGACTGATTTTTAAATAGCCCATTTCACCTAATTTTTTTCCCGATTTATCCAAAATTACTACAAAAGGAAAATATCCATTTTTATTATATAACTCCGCTAATCTATTATTTTTTTTCTGTTGAATCTCTGATAAAGCATTTTTCTTTTTTCTTGGAAAATCTGCCCTTAACATTACATAATTATTATTGGCATATTCTTTAAATTCTTCAGAATTCCAAATTTTCTTATCCAAATTTATACAAGGAGCACACCAGTCTGAACCTTGAAATACAAGGATTATTTTTTTATTTCCAACAGCAGCTAATTTTTTTGATTCTTCTAAATCAGCCATCCAATTTTGAGAATATGCATTCACATTAAAAAAAACAACTAAGGAAATTAATAAAATATTTTTCATTTTTTTATTTTTAAATTCACTACAATGTGGAGTGTATTTTTAGCAAATAAACCTAATTAAGAGCAAACAAAAGAAAATAAAATCTCAAAAAAACCAAAACTAATATGCTAAACTACTTGAATAATTAATGCATTGTTATTCGAAATTACTACACGCGTTAAATTACCGTTAAAATAAGCTATTGTATACACTATAACAACTGATCATTAAATTTCCCTAATCTATTATTCTTTTATAATAGTAACGGTAGCTTTCCTTCCAGTGGTAAGATTCCATTGGTTGGTAGAAATAACTTCACCTCCTTCGTTAAATATTCTTAATTCGGCAGTATTTGGGCCCGACGAACCTTGATTCAATGCCTGGAACTCTACCTTATTAAAACCTGGTTGTAATTTAAACGTAAAACCACTAAAGCCAGCTGATAAGTAAACACTAGACTTAACAATATCACCGTTAACATATATTCTAACTCTATCTCCATCTACATACTCATGATCTCTGTACATTATAGTTACATTTAATGAGCCTGTTTTCAGTTCTCCTAGGTATTGATCTCTTCCAAATTCTTCAGCTATTTTTTTGTCTTTTGTAAAGTACTTAGGGGCCTCATTGGATTTTAAATCTAAAAAATCATCTTCATGGGTGATGTCAAGTAATTTTGATTTTTCAATACCCAATTCAGAATAATCGTTCATTCTTAAAGGATTTTTAGATTTTTTAATATTTGGCAATGTGATTGCAGGAAGCTCCAAGCCGTTCGGGGTTTTAAAATCATCTTCTACAACTTCAAATTGTACCGAGTTGTTGGGGTTTTCAAATTGTGCTACTAATGAAGCTCCACAATTTATTATAAAAAAAACAATAACTAATAATTTAAATTTCATTCAATAATGTGATGTATATACTTTTAACAATTACTAAGCCAAAATTAAGGTTTTTTAAAATTATTAAAACTTAAATTAATTAAATTTATTCTAAAACAATAAACTAATTTAATAAATGCAAATTACGTTAGCCTTATTATCTTTGAAAAAAAAATCGTGAATTTATCAATAAAATTATTTAAAATAATAAGTACACTTGAGGCATTGTCTTTTTTAATATTATTGGGAATTGCAATGCCTTTAAAGTATATTGCTGACCTACCAGAGTTCGTAAGTATTATTGGGATGGCTCATGGTATTTTATTTGTTTTATACATACTTGGTGCATTGGTAATGAAAAAAATAAAAAAATGGTCAATACAAACATTATTAATTGTAATTTTATGCTCAATCTTACCTTTTGGACCCTTTTATGTAGAACGTAAATATGTGTGATGATTAAAAAAATTATAGAAAAATATGGTGAGTCGTTTCAAACCCTTTTGACTGAAAGCGGAATGAGCAGCAACATGGCTGCGATTTTTAATATCTTTATTATAGCATTATTGTTTTTTGGAATCATGTATTTTATTGATCAATTAATAAAAGAAATTATAATAAGATCTTTTAAAGCTTTTAGAAAAAAAGGGAAAAATGCATTAGATCATTATTTAATATCAAGCGATCTTCCCAAATACTTAGCTCATGCGATTCCTTTATATATCATTTGGAGTTTTACTCCAGAAATATTAAAACAATTCCCGCTTTTATCTAAATTTACACTAAAATTTATTGATATATACATAATATTTCTAGGAGTAAGTATTGTGAAGAGTATCCTGCGTTCTGTTAAAAAATACTTATCTCGCAAACCGAAATTTAAAGACAAACCATTGGAAAGTTACTTGCAAATTCTCATGATTTTTTCTTGGGGTGTCGGTATTTTTTTAATAATAAATAGTATCACCGGCTACTCAACAATAAGTGTTACCACTTTAAGCGCTGCTTCAGCAGTTTTACTGCTTATATTCAAGGATACCATACTTGGATTTGTAGCTAGCATTCAAGTTACGGTTAATGATATGGTGCGAATTGGTGATTGGATTACATTTAGTCAATATGGCGCAGATGGTAATGTTATCGAAATAACATTAGCTACAGTAAGAGTTCAAAATTGGGATTACACCTATACAACCATACCTACTTATAGTTTGATTTCAGATTCTTTTCAAAATTGGAGAGGAATGGAAGAATCTGGTGGAAGAAGAATTAAAAGGGCTGTTTATATAAAACAAACTTCAGTAAAGTTTTTAACTAAACAACTAATTGAAAAATTTAAAAAAATTAATTTAGTCACTGATTATTTAAAAAATCATGAAAAAACAAATGATCAATTTAATAAATCCAATAAAATTGATGAAACGTTATTGATTAACGGACAAAATCAAACAAACTTAGGTGTTTTCAGATTTTATCTAGAATCTTACCTGAAAAATGCTCCTTCGGTTCATGCAGACATGTTTAAAATGGTTAGGCATCTAGCACCCACTGAAAAAGGAATACCTTTAGAAGTCTATTGTTTTAGTAAAGACCAAGAATGGTTAAATTATGAACATATTCAAGCAGATATTTTTGATCATGTTTTAGCATCAGCTGCTTATTTTGATTTGGAAATATTTGAATTTCCTACCGGTAATGATTTAAATTTCAATAATTAATAATTTTTTGTAACAAATACCCACTTTAATCGTCTAAAATAAAAATCAAATATCAAATATCAAATTATGACAACAATTAAAACATTATTTATAGCGCTATTAATTTTAGTACTGACCCCTTTAAATGCTCAAACAGCAGATGAAATTATTAACAATTATTTTGAAAATACTGGCGGTTCTGAAAATTGGGATAAATTAAAAGGCACTAAAATGGAGGCAGAAGCTGATGCACAAGGAATGACAATTCCAGTAGAATTATTGAGTACCAAAGATGGAAAACAACTTGTAAAAATAAATTTACAAGGCCAAGAAATGACACAAGTATCTTTTGATGGTGAAACCATGTGGACAACTAATTTCATGACCATGTCACCAGAGAAAAGTGATCAGGAAACTACGGATAATATGAAAAAACAAATGAAAGACTTTCCATCTCCATTATTTAACTATAAAGACAAAGGTTATACCGTAGAGTTAATTGGAAATGAAACTATTGAAGGAACAGATACATTTAAAATAAAATTAACACAAGAACCTCTTATTGTTGATGGTATGGAGGAAGCTAACGTTACTTATTATTATTTTGAAACTGAAAATTTTGTACCAATTGTCACCGAAACAAAAATTAGTCAAGGACCGATGAAAGGACAGATGAGTAAGACCACATTAAGTGATTATGAAGAAGTAGATGGACTCTATTTTCCCTTTTCAATGAATATGGGAGGACAAACCATAACTATTAAAAATATTGTGTTAAACCCAGAAGTAACGGAGGCAATGTTTGCATTTCCAGCAACAACTGCTCCGACTGAAGGAGATAAATAAAAAACTAATTTAAATTTGTATCCCCAATAGTTGTTAAAACATCTGTTGGGGTTTTTTAATCAAAAAAATATGAGAAAAATATTTTATGTATTCGTTTTAGTAGCACTTGTTCCCTTTAACAATTTTGGGCAAGAGCTCTCCTTAAAAGGGAAAGAACTTTTTGGAGGGCTTAAAGCTCGGCAAATAGGACCCGCGTTAATGAGTGGTCGCATTATTGATGTAGAAAACCATCCTACCAATGCGAGAATTATTTACCTAGGCGCTGCAGGTGGTGGAGTATGGAAATCCAACGATAGTGGAACTACATTTAACCCCATATTTGATGATTATGCACAATCAATAGGAGTGGTAAAGTTAGATCCAAAAAATCCAGATGATATTATTTGGGTTGGAACTGGTGAAATTTGGACCCGTAACTCGGTGTCTATCGGTGATGGACTCTATAAATCAGAAGACGGAGGAAATAATTGGAAAAAAATGGGTTTTGAAAATTCAGAACGGATTTCTTCAATAGCCATTAATCCGAACAATACGGATGAAATGTATGTGGGTGTTTTAGGAGCCTTATGGAGTGATAGCGAAGACCGAGGAGTTTACAAATCTTTAGATGGCGGAAAAACATGGGATAAAATACTATATGTTGGCCCCTCAACTGGAGCTGCAGATGTAATTATAGATGCTAATAACCCTTCTGTTATATATACCTCTATGTGGGAGTTTAGACGTTCTGGATGGGGTTTTACTTCAGGAGGTAAAACCAGTGCTTTATACAAATCAACAGATAGTGGTAAAACATGGAATAAAATACATAACGGTTTCCCAGAGGGATCGCTTGGAAGAATTGCAATCGCTATAGCTCCAAACAATAGCGATATCCTTTACTCCGTTTTAGAAACAGGTGAGAAAGCCACCAACGGCTTATGGAAATCTTTGGATGCTGGTGAAAGTTGGGAACATTTAAATAACGACTTTGGACTCACCGTGAGACCATTTTACTTTTCAAGAATAACTATTGACCCTAGAAACCCAGATGTGGTTGTAAAAGGTGGTTTAAATGGCTCTATAAGTAGAGATGGCGGAAAAACATTCAAGTCTCTAGGAAATATGCATAGTGACATTCATGATGTGGTTTTTGATATCAATAACTCAGATGTGCTGTATTCTGGAACAGATGGTGGCATTTACCGCTCATGGGATGGAGGGACAACTTTCGAAATAGTTGAAAACCTTCCATTGTCTCAATTTTATCACATCAGTGTAGATAATGAAACACCGTATAATGTATATGGTGGATTACAAGATAATGGATCTTGGTATGGACCTTCTTCTTCTCCCGGTGGTGTTAATGCTCGTGATTGGAATAGCGTTGGCTATGGTGATGGATTTAGAGTATTGAAACATCCAACAAAAAATATTGTTTACTCAGAAATGCAGGGTGCTGAAAATGTTTGGAGATACGACATCGATAAAAATAGAACCCGAACGGTACAGCCTATGAAAAGAAAAGGAGATCCTGATTTACGTTTTAATTGGAATGCTCCGATGGCTGTAAGTAGTCATGTACCAGATCGTTTTTATATGGGAAGTCAATTTGTCCATAAATCTGATGACATGGGAGAATCTTGGGATATAATCTCACCAGATCTAACGACCAATGACCCTTCAAAACAAGATCAATCGAAGTCTGGAGGTTTGTCGGTAGACAATAGTGGCGCCGAAAATCATACGACAATTTTTACCATTGCCGAGTCGCCGCTTGATGAAAATGTTTTATGGGTAGGTACGGACGATGGTAATGTTCAAGTTACCAAAGATGGCGGTAAAAACTGGATAAATGTTACTTCAAATTTAAAGGATATTCCGGAGAATACCTGGGTATATCATATTGAAGCTAGTGTGCATGGTAAAGGAACTGCTTATGCTGTTTTTGAAGGACATACCACTGGAGACCTAAAACCTTACACACTGAAAACAACCGATTATGGAGAAACGTGGGAAAATATTATTTCGGAAGATGTTAAGGGATTTGTAAGAAATATTCAAGAGGACTATGTAAGCGAAAATTTATTATTTCTTGGAACGGAGTTTGGTTTATATGTAACCATTGACGGTGGAAAAAACTGGTCTAAATTTGAAAATAACATGCCTGCCACAGCAGTGCATTTTATCGATTTACAGAAGGCTACGAATGATCTGGTCATGGGAACACATGGACGTGGAGTGATTATTATTGACGATATAAGTCCACTAAGAGAATTAACACAAGAGGTATTGGCCAAGGACGTTTATTTTTTCAAAAACAAGCCTTTTACCATGATCGAAGAAAGTGGTTTTAGTGGTAGTTTTGGAACTGAAACTCAATTTGTTGGTCAAAGTAAAAATAGGTCGGCAAGAATTGTTTATTACTTAAAAAAAAGACACACGTTTGGTAAAATGCAAATGGAAGTTCAAGACATGGAAGGAAATAAGGTATCAAGTCTGTCCCCTGGAAAATCAAAAGGCATCAATATAATTAATTGGGGTTTTAACAAAAATGTTCCGAAAATGGCACAAGGTAAAACCTTATCGTTTGGTGGTTTTACTTCACCTAGAGTATCGGCAGGTACTTATAAAATTATATTGACCAAAGGCAAAAAGTCTTATGAGCATTTGATTGAGGTAGAATATGATAAGAATTCTATAACTTCACTAGAAGAACGAAAAGAACAAGAAGCCTTGACAGAAACGTTATTTAACATGGTAGAAGAACTCGCATATATGGTTTATGAAATCAATACTATCCGTGATAAAGCAAAAGAAATTATGGAGGAAGAACCTAAGGCTAATAAAAAAGTATCGCAAGTCTACACAGCATTAAATGAGCTATTGAAAGAATTAGTGATTACTACTGGTGACAACTATGTAGCTGCAGCTAAACCTGAACTTAGAGAAAAAATGGGGGATTTATATAGCAATATAGCAGAAACTTATGATAAAGTATCTGGGGCAAGTAAAGATAATTTTGAACTGATTTCTGAGGAATTTGTTACAGCAAAGTCTAAATTTAATGAAATTCAAAATAAGGAAATCAAGAAGTTTAATTCTTATTTAGTTAAAAGTGGAAAGGAATTAACTAAACTAAAAAGTAAAAAAGATTTTTTAGAAAATTAACTTTTGCAAATAGATCCCATAAGGAGAAATATAATGTCTCAATAATCTCTTTTTTTAAATACTTATTTTTTTTAACTGTTCTAAATAGTATTATTCAGCACCTGATTTTATTTCAATAATTGTTAAAAAACAGGTGCATAACTATTTTGATTAACTAAAAATTAGAGTGTTTAAAATTATATATTTAATAAACACTCAAATCAATGGATACAAGAGATACTAATTTATTGAAAATTAGGCCAGAAATTTCAAATGCACAAGTGACTTTATTAATGTCTGAAGAAGAATGCTTTCAGAACAAAACGATTCGGCCCATTGCAAAACTTCAAAATAATTTATTAGTGGAAGTTTTTAAACATTATATTAAAAAACATAAAAATGTTTTTTACGGCCTTTCTATTGAAAAACGCATGCATTATATTGAAAATTCAATACAAAAGAATATGAAATTCAGAAATTCCCTAAAAGGAATCATGATAGGTCAATTTACAATTGAGGAGCATCGAAAATATATAACTAATTCATCAGCAATAAACAAAAGAATGATGGGTATTGTTAAAGAACGTTTAAAACAAAACATACAATTATTGGAGCTAGATTATAAAAAATAGTTACAATATTGAAACACCGTTTAAATCAGTTGTTAGCACCTCACTCATGTAGTTAAATAATGGTCTTAACAATAGATAATGATCCATTAACTTTTTTTCAAAATCTTCTGAGAGGACCTCTTTATCCGTAAATTTACATTCAACAAAATAGTTCTTTAGTTTTATAAGGTCTATATTTTTATCGTCTTTACTAAAATTTCTGGGAGCTGTTTTTACCTGATATGCTTGGTTAAAACCACCAAAGGCTTTTTTGAATTTTTTATGATTAAGGATTTCTCTAATTTCAGTAGTATCTATTTCAAATTCTTTGCGAATCCTAAACAAATCGGATGCCTCGGGCGAAAAAAAACCTCCTGCCATCGCTGAATTTCCAGGTTCTATTCTTAAATAATAACCGCCTCTTCTATGGGCTCCTGCCCTACTAAAACTAACACTACGATGAACATTATAGGGTGTTTTGTTATTACTAAATCTTACATCTCTATTAATTCTAAATACTTTTAATTTTGAAATTTCATCAGTAATATTTAAACTAGCTTCGACTGAACTGTAAAATTGTTTTAATATTTTTTCATTGGATTGATATTCCTTTTTATGTTCCATCATCCAATCTCGATTGTTATTCTTTTTCAACTTATCTAAAAAAGATAAAATTGATTTTTGTAGGATAGCCATTTCTTATTTTTTCGTTTAAAGATACTATTAAATATGAATCTCATAAAACCTAATAAATTAATAATTTACACATAAATTTAAAGCAACACTTTGTAGACTTGTTATACTAGCACTTATTTGGATCAATACTATATGACTGATAAAGAAAAATCTTTATTGCTTGGAGTAAATAAACTCTTTACGATCAGGTAATTGTAATTTGTCTTTTCTTTTAAATTAAAGTAAAAAATAAATAATGTTTTGTTAAGAATATGTGGAAAACATATTCTATGGATAAATGATTAGATAGATAAAATTTAATAAATTTGATGAATAAGCTAAGAAAACTTAAACGCTCGCGAGTTTTTGTTTAATAATATGAGAAATTTTTTAACCGCATTTAGTGTATTTATTATTTGGTCTGTATTTGGACTGTGGATTTACTCTTGGATTCAACCAGAATCCGTTGCAGCCAAGCCATTAATTGAAGCTCCAACATTAAAAAAAAATCAGCAACCAGTACAAGAAGAAAAAGTAATTATTGAGTCTAAAATACCTACTTCTAAAAATCAAAATGCGACTGATAATAGAATAAAAAAAGATACTATTTCATCACCAATTCCAATTGAAAATTTAAAATTCAGTGCTAAAAATTCTGAGGGGGATATTATATTTTTATATGATGAAGGAATTTCTATAACAAAAAATATAAAAGATGTTTTTACTCCTGAAAGTTCTAAAGATTATAAATATAAAATAAATAGTTTTTTAATTCAGCATCCAAATCTAGAAGTTCATATATATTCAATTTATAGTCCACAAGAGAATGTCTTCACTCCAAATATAGGAATACAAAGAGCTCAAGAAATTGAGAAAGAACTTTTAGCAATTGGAGTACCTCCAGAAAAAATTGTAAAAAAATCAATAATTAAAAATAGTATCTTTATTAAAGATGAACATTATTCAAATGGGTTCTTTTTTACTTTTGAAGAATTAGATATAGAAAGAGTAACCAAAATAATTAATAGCCAACCCAAAATTAGAATTGTATATCCAAAATTTTCAGAATCTGGTGTCGAAGTAAATGATGATTTAAAAAGTTTATTAGTGGACTTGAAACAATATTTTAAAGATTTTCCTAATAAAAAAGTTTATATTGTAGGGCATACAGATAATGTTGGCAATAGTTCTGATAATTATACTATGGGACTAAAATATGCAAAACATGTAAGATGGTATTTAATTAATAAAGGAGGATTTAATAGATCTTCAATAGTTGCAAGATCTAAAGGAGAATTAGAACCTTTAGAAATTGATGAAAATAGATCCGGAAGAAATTATAATAGACGTATCGAAGTAATATTTAAATAACATGTTAAAACTCTTTTTATTATTCACAATTCCAACACATTTTTTTGGCATATTTGTTTTGATGTTTAGTACTTTTTTAATTGGATATTTCACCTCTTTATGGATGGAATCAACTAAAAATAAGGCCATTATAAGAAAATTAAAACGTAAAATAAATAATCTAAAACAGGATCATAATGTTTCCGTTAGAGAAAAAAAAACTCATAACATTGATACTGTTTTTACTGAAATAAAACCAAAATATTTAAATGTAGCTCCCAAAGAAAAAAAACAGGCTATAGAAGAAAAAAGTTCAAAAAAAACCATTGCAAATAAAGCAAGGACTAGTTATATAACATATACAAAAACAAAAACAGAAGTTGATTCAAATAATTTTAGTGAAGCATCAGAAAACCAAAATGATGACCTTACAAAACTTGATGGTATTGGTCCTTATATTGAACAACGATTAAATGATATTGGTATTTATAATTACGAACAACTAAGTAAACTTAATACTGAAGATATTCAAAAAATTACAGAATTAATAGATTTTTTTCCTGGAAGAATCGAGAGAGATAATTGGGTGAGTCAAGCACAATTATTAAAAATAAATACATAAATTTTTCATGAAATTAGCACCACTAGATTGGATATTAATAATATCTTTTTTTACGCTTATATTAGCAATAGGGATTATTGTTTCTAAAAAATCTGGTCAAAGTACTTCTGAATATTTTTTATCCAACAGAAATATGCCTTGGTGGTTACTCGGGTTTTCGATGGTTGCTACTACCTTTTCAACAGATACTCCAAACCTTGTAACAGATATCGTCAGAAATAATGGGGTTTCAGGTAACTGGGTATGGTGGGCATTTTTATTAACAGGTCTTCTTACTGTTTTTGTATATGCAAAGCTTTGGAGAAGATCTGATGTAAATACCGATTTAGAATTTTATGACCTTCGCTATGGAGGAAAACCTGCACATTTCTTAAGGGGTTTTCGGTCTGTATATTTAGGTGTAATTTTCAATATTATGGCAATGGCAGCTGTTACACTTGCAGCTATAAAAATTGGACAGGTAATGTTGGGGCTTAGCCCCATACAGACAGTTTTAATTGCTGGCTCTATAACAGTTATATTTAGTGCCTTAGGAGGTTTTCGAGGTGTTGTTTACACAGATTTTGTTTTGTTCTTTGTCGCTATTGCTGGTGCTATTGGTGCTGCTTATTATTTAATAAATCTTCCTGAAATTGGAGGTTTATCAAATTTAATTAAACATGAAAATGTTGTAGGTAAAATTTCTATTTTTCCTGATTTTTCTAATACAGAAGCGTTGATAGGGATATTTATAATACCGCTAGCTGTCCAATGGTGGAGTGCATGGTATCCTGGTGCAGAACCTGGTGGAGGTGGCTATATTGCACAAAGAATGTTGGCTGCAAAAAATGAGAATCACGCTATTGGAGCAACTTTCTTTTTTAATATTATGCATTATGCATTACGTCCTTGGCCCTGGATTTTGGTAGCCCTGGCTTCATTGGTCTTATACCCAGATTTGGCGAGTATACAAACAGCATTTCCAAATGTTGAAGAAAGTAAGTTAGGACATGATTTGGCTTATTCTGCGATGTTAACAAAACTTCCTCCAGGTCTAATGGGTTTGGTTCTTGCATCATTGGGATCCGCGTATATGTCAACAATTTCAACCCATTTAAATTGGGGTTCGTCCTATATTGTGTATGATTTTTATAAACAACATATAGATAAAAATGCCTCTGAAAGAAAGCTTGTAAATGTTGGAAGAATATCAACAGTTGTATTAATGCTATTTAGTGCTTTACTAGCATTAGTATTAACAAATGCTTTACAGTTATTTGAAATTATTCTGATGTTTGGTGCTGGAACAGGTTTGATCTTTATTTTGCGTTGGTTCTGGTGGAGAATAAATGCTTGGAGTGAAATATCTGCAATGTTTGCTTCTGGAGTCATTTCTATTCTTTTAAATTTTACTAGCCTAAAAACATTGCTATTCAATCACAAAATTGACGGTGGAATCCTTGTAGAAGGTGTTTTTCCTGCTTGGGCAAAATTTCCTTTGGTAGTTTTAATAACTACTATCGTTTGGGTTGTTATAACTTTTTTAACTAAACCAGAAAAAGATGAAACTTTAAGAGAATTCTACAAACAAACAACACCCGGTGGTCCAGGCTGGAAAAAGGTGTTAAATACTTTGAGCGATACTGAATTTATTGAAAAAGAAACTACTAAAAAATGGTCTGTCCCTTCAGGTATTTTAGCAATGGTATTAGGATGTATATTAGTTTATAGTATCATGTTTGCTACTGGAAATATTTTGTATGGCAATTATAATATTGCTTTAGGGCTTTTAGTTTTAATTATCATATCAAGTGCATTGTTAATAATGCTTTGGAAGAAAAACAAACTTTCTACATTAAGTTAATTTTTTTAAAAAAAATAATAGATTTAAAGATGTTTTTTCTTTTTTATTTATTGATACAATATCACACTACATTTTATTTAGTAAATTGCATTTTAGGATTAATATTCGGTTAACTGCATATAACTCTTATTCCTAACTCTCATTTTTATTCAAAATTTTAACACATTCAATACATTGACAAATCAATTTACAAAAGAAAAATATATTGATGTTGCGAAATCAATTAAAGAAAGTGATTCAAAATTCTTAACAAAACTTCCAAGTTTTGTAGTTCGATTAATTTCTAAAATTGTTAAAGAAAAGCAAATCAATGAATTATTAAACAAGTATTCTGATGACATTGGTGGAGATTTTTTGAAAAATATATTAAAAGAACTCAATATTACTTTAGATATAGAAGGCTTAGAAAATCTACCTAAAAATGAAAAATGTTTTTTTACTTCAAATCATCCATTTGGAATCATAGATGGGTTAATATTAACATCCATTGTAAGCCATAAGTATGGACATTTAAAGGCAATTGCTAATGATGCATTTGATTACATACCACATTTAAAACCTTTTATAATATCAGTAAATGTTTACGGGAAATCATCCAAAGAACACATTACAGCATTAGAAAAAACCTATCAAAGTAATGTTCCTATTACACATTTTCCTGCTGGTGCAGTGTCGAGAATTATAAATGGTAAAATTCAAGATGATGTTTGGAAAAAAAGTTTTGTAAAAAAAGCTAAACAACACAAAAGAGATATTGTTCCTTTTTATATTCATGGAAAAAATTCAAACTTATTTTATTCAGTTTATAGAATTAGAAAATGGTTAGGAATTAGTCAAAATATCGAGTTGGTATTATTACCAGGAGAAATGTTTAAGAAAAGAAATAAAATAATAAAAATTAGTATTGGAAATCTAATAACTCATAGCTCCTTAGATAAAAGAGCTTCTGACTCAGAATGGGCTCAAAAAATACGCAATCAAGTATATCAACTGAGAAAAAAAATATGACTGTCATAAAATTTAACTTTAGAGTGTATTTATTTAAAAAACCATTGAAATTTCTTAGTAAAATAGTTTTAAATTTTTGTGTTATTTTGGGTTCAAAAACATACAATCAATTTGAAGCTAATAAGTATATTTTTTTAGCTACATATTAACTAAGGTTACATAGTTTAAAAATTATTCAAACAATTATAAAATCAATTTATAAATAAAAACAGATACATTATGAAATTAATCAAAACTTGTAAAGACTTAATTATTATTGACCGTGTTCTTTTTACAACAAGAAACACACTTCTTCTATTTTGCCTTACCTTTTCCATGACAATAACAGCTCAAGATTGGCATGATCTTAAAGGAGAATGGAAAGGCCTAACACGCTCGGTAATAGTTGGAGGTGATAATGGTCATTTTATTGATGTTGAGTCTCTAAAGCCTACTTTTTCAGAGGTTGAAATAACACTTATTTGGAACGAACAAAGTAATGGAAGATATATTGGTTATCACACCTCTGGCGACCATGAAGAGGTTATAATTGGAGTTGCTTCAGCCCATAATCCCGATATTTTTCATACGGTAGATCATAATGGATACTCAATGGGAACTATTATAAACGAAAATCAATTTGAGCTCTGTTATACAGAAACAAATATTGAGAATGGCAAACAGTTAGCATCTTGTGTTATATTCGAACGTCAGAAATAGTTTATTGACTTCTCACACTATCCAATAAATTTTTATAAAAAAAAGCCACTTTAAAAGTGGCTTTTTTTTATAAAAATCGTTAAAACGCTAGTTATTACCTAGTATTAGGGGTAAACCAGCATCACCAGATCCAATAACAATTACTTTAGTATTTGGAGATTCCGATAACTTTATCGTTGCATCTATCCCTTTATCTTGAAGTATTTTATCGGTTAAAGATGCACTTAAAATTCTATTAGATTCTGCTTTACCTTTAGCTTCAATAATTACTTTTTCAGCTTCTTTAGAGGCAGTTACTAATCTAAATTCATATTCTAAAGACTCTTGTTCTTGCTTCAACTTACGCTCAATAGCATCTTTAATGGTTAAGGGTAAGGTAACATCACGTATTAAAATTTCATTTAATTGCACAAATTGATCAGACACAATGTTTTGAGTCTCTTCTAAGATTTCAATCTGAATAGCATCACGCTTACTAGAATATAATTGTTCTGGCGTGTAACGTCCTACAACACTTCTTGCTGCACTTCGTATCGCTGGCTGTAAAACTCTAGACACATAATTTTGCCCTTTTTGCTGGTGTAAATTACCTAGATTACTGATGTCTGGTTGAAACCAAGCAGAAGCTTCTAATTTAATATCCAATCCGTTAGAAGATAATACTTGCATATTTTCAACTATTTCTTGTTGTCTTACTTCATAAATAAAAACTTTGTTCCAAGGAGCTACGATATGAAAACCTTCTCCCATTGGGGGTTCATCCGTAACAACTCCATCGCCAAAAGTTTCAAATAATACTCCAGCCTCACCAGAGTCTATTGTTACGGCAGATTTAGCAACAATAACTACTGCTAGCATTAATAATATAATTACTGGTATTCCAATTTTTGGTAATTTTTCCATTTTGTTTTTTAATTAGTTTATAATTTTATATGAGTCCGTTATACTTTCGCAAAAACCATTCAATTGACAAAGATAAGACTATTAGTCCTAATAAATATCTCCATTCTATAAGAGGTTCAATTTTTTCTTTGCTTATCTCAACTTGCATAAATCTATCATCCTTAATAAGGGTATCTATCAATAAAAACGAATCAGAAATAAAAAAGTCTTTTCCTTTTGTATTGGTCGCTACTCTTGATAGTTTTGTTACATCTGGATTTAAAAATTGTTGTTCCACATTAAAATCTAGGATAGTAAATGCGCCATTTTTAGTCAATATAATTTCATCATTTACAGAAACTTTAAAAACATATTCTCCTGACTTCAAATTACTTAGGTTAATTTCGTAATAGTTTTCATTTAATAATAAGGGATACTCAAAACTTTGTTTGGAATCACTATCAGTAATAAGAATGGATAAATTTGCATTGGAATTAAATACAAAGTTTTTATCAAAATATTGGGCTGAAATTTGAATAGACTTGTTGTTATAATAAAAATTCTCATAAGATACTTCTAAGCGACTCCTTCTCTTGTTAGAAGCCAAATACTGTATTACTTTTCCAAAAAAAATGTCAAATTCATTATAGTTTTTAGATTCAATAAATGATTGTGCTCTCCATTTCCAGATACCTTCTCCATCAAAAATGGCATTTCTTGAGCCATTTAATTCGGTAGTTGCGAGCAATGATGTTTCTGTCTCAAACCCATCGATAGATTGTCCTAATAAATTATCGTAAGGAACCACTATTTCTAAAGGTCCAAATAAAGTCTTTAAAGGTCTATAATCTGAAAAATCAATATCATTAATTACAAAAGCACCATAATTTTTGTTTAAAATGCCTACAACATTTTCTGATTGGTTTGTCACTTCTTTTATATAGTTATCCTGAATATTATTCAAAAAATACCAATCTGTTTGCTGTCCGGTAAAAACTAAAGTATTTTTATTAAGTTTATTTATTTCAGAATAAATATTTGTAAAACTTCGATTGGGCTGATAAAGTATTATTAATTGATGATCATTAACTATTGATAAAGCTTCAAAAGGTTTTTTAATAGTAACTTTTCTTTGTTCATTACTCTCAATAGCCCTTTTTATAGCACCAATGTCTGGATGAACAATATCGCTTACTATAAGCACATTTGTGGATTGATCAATTACTTCTACAACAAATTGTTTGCTGTTATTTATTGTATTTTTTTCTTCAGTAATTGGATTAATTTGTGCGGTATATTTTTCAAATCCAACACTAGAAGCTGGTAATGTGAATTTTAATATTTTAGTTTTATCATTTTTTGTAAATTCAATATTTTCTTTATATACAGTTGTAGTTCCTTTTTTAACTTCAAATTGACTTGTTATATTTTTTGAACCTTGATAAACCAAGATAATTTCTACAGGAAAATTATTCTTTAAAAATGCATAACGATTGGTATTTAATTGTTCTATTTTTAGATCTAGATATTTTGTAGAATCGCCTATTACTAGAGGGTATATACTGTTTTTAAAGTTAAAGGAACTAAACTCATAGTTATTCCCTAAGGTTTGATTTCCATCAGTAATTAATATTGTTGGAGCAACTTCGTCTTTAAATAGTTGATTTGTTAATAATAAAGCTTCCGATATATTAGTGTTTTTTTCATTAAAAGTTAAAGAATCATTAATTTTAAATTCATTCCCAAAAGTATAAAATGAAAGCTCAAATTTTTTATTTAAATCCTTATTTGATTTTAGAGATGTGATAAAATCAGAAACATTAATGGTTTGATTTAGTTCAGATATAGATTCAGAATTATCAATTAAAATAGGGAGTTTAGGTTTTATTAAAGAAAAAGTCTCCGTTCTAAATACAGGATTTATCAATAATAATAAAACTGAAAATATGGTAACAAATCTTAAGGAACCATAAATCCATTTGGTACTTTTAGAAAATTTAGTTTTGTAACCATAAATAAAAACAACCAATAAAATTGATATTATAATGGCAATAATAATATATAATACAGTTTGCGTAGTCATCTAATTATTGGTTAAGACCCATTTGCATGTGTAAAAAAAGGTAAATCTTATAATTTGAACTTAGTTACTTTAAGTAAGCAGTCCGCCGTCAACATTTAAGACTTGACCCGTAATGTATGAAGACATATCACTAGCCAAGAACACACAGGTATTTGCAACTTCTTCTGGAGTTCCTCCTCTTTTTAGAGGAACAGCTTCATAATATTTTTTAATTGTTTCTTCACCTAATTTTTCTGTCATTTCAGTAATAATAAACCCTGGAGCTATAGCATTGCTTCTAATATTTCGAGAACCTAATTCTATTGCCATTGATTTTGTAAAACCTATAACACCTGCTTTTGAAGCTGCATAATTACTTTGACCAGCGTTTCCTTTTAGACCAATTACAGAACTCATATTAATAATAGACCCATTACGCTGTTTCAACATTACTCGTTGAACCGCTTTTGTCATGTTAAAAACAGACTTTAAATTAACTTCAATAACACGATCAAAATCTTCTTCACCCATTCGCATCAAAAGGTTATCTTTTGTAATTCCTGCATTATTTATTAAAATATCTATAGATCCAAACTCTTTATGTATATCAGCGGCTAAATTTTGAGCATCTTCAAAATTAGATGCATCACTTTTATAGCATTTTACCTTTACTCCTTCTTTAGAAACTTCGTCTTCAATAGTTTTTGCAGATTCCGCAGATGAACTATATGTAAATGCTACATTTGCTCCATGTTTTGCAAAAACTTCAACAATTGCTTTACCAATTCCTCTACTACCACCAGTAATAATTGCTGTTTTACCTTCTAATAATTTCATGTGTCTGTCTTTATTATTTTTATTAATCACATTCTAATCCCTATTAATTATCGCCATTGGGGATAAAAAGAAATAGCATGCTCGTTTTAAATATTATAATTAGCGTTTAAAAAATTACAAGCACTAATATAATAAGTTATTGGTCCATTATGGACTAAAAAAGATGAATTTTATATTATTTTAAAAAAATAATAATAAAATTTATAATACTGAATATCAAACATTTATAAAATAAAATTTCTTATTTAATTCATACTACAAAAGAATGATAAGTAGCTAAAAAAAATCAATTTTAATTATTAAAGTTATAGCTGTTGTTTATATATAATGATATGAACAATTGGCTCATTATTTATATAAAATAAAAATTGGATTTAATTTACCTATTCAGGAAAATTAAAAGATTTTTATAATGCTATGAGCACATTTTATAAATAAATTAAAAAAAATGTTTCATAAAAAAAAGAGCCTATTAATTGGCTCTTTTTTTTATGTGAAAATTTTCAGAAATTTATCCTAAAACTTCTTTTACTTTTTTTCCAATTTCAGCAGGAGAATCTACTACATAAATTCCATGTGCTTTCATTATTTTCTTTTTAGCTTGAGCAGTATCATCACTCCCTCCTACTATTGCACCTGCATGACCCATTGTTCTTCCAGAAGGAGCAGTTTCACCAGCAATAAAACCGATAATTGGCTTTTTGCTTCCACTCTCTTTATACCATTTTGCAGCATCAGCTTCTAGGTTACCTCCTATTTCACCAATCATAACTACACAATTTGTATCCTTATCATCAATTAACATTTGCACTGCATCTTTTGTAGTAGTACCAATAATTGGATCTCCACCAATTCCAATAGCTGTTGAAATTCCATACCCTTGTTTTACAACTTGATCTGCAGCTTCATAAGTTAAAGTACCCGATTTAGATACTAGACCTACGTTTCCTTTTTTAAATACAAAACCAGGCATAATTCCAACTTTTGCTTCTTCTGGTGTTATAACACCAGGGCAGTTAGGCCCAATTAGCCTACATACTTTATCTTTTATATAATCAGAAACCTTAATCATGTCAGCAACAGGAATACCTTCTGTAATTGTTATAATAACTTTGATTCCAGCCTCTGCAGCTTCCATTATAGCGTCAGCTGCAAATGCAGGTGGTACAAAAATAATAGAAGTATCTGCTCCTACTTTTTCGACCGCTTCTGCAACCGTATTAAAAACTGGCTTATCTAAATGTGTTTGACCACCTTTACCTGGAGTAACACCACCAACAACGTTTGTTCCGTAATCAATCATTTGACCAGCATGAAAAGTTCCTTCTCCACCAGTAAAACCTTGAACAATTATCTTTGAATCTTTATTTACTAAAACACTCATTTATATGAAATATTAATTGATTTTTTATTTGCGCAAATATACTTTTTTTATAAAAACATTAGCGTATTTCACACTTTAACTTTATGGTAAGATTCTGCAGTATCATCGTTTTCATTTACAGGTTGGCTCACCAAATGTCCGTGATACATTTTGCCATCTTTAACTTCCCAAATACCTATAAAATGAGAGATTCCAAGTTCTTCCTCGGGATTCTCAAGAGTTCTAACATAATTTTTATACCGAATGGTAACATGTTTACCATCCTGTAACAAGTGACTTATTTCTATTCTTAAATCATTATAAGTCCTTCTAATCTCTAAAAAAAATGAAATTAAATCATCATAATTCATAATGGTTAATCCATCGGCACTATTCCATATTAAAACTAAATTTTCGTGGAAATAGTTTTCTAAAAGAGTTTCATCATTAATAATATTTGATTGATAAAAATCTTTTACTACCTGTTTTGGAGATTTACTCATTTTAATTTATTTAATTTATTCATTATCTCAGGTATCAATCGAATAGAAGCTAATTCTTTATATTTTTTTCTAAAATCGCCAGCTGGAGTACCAAAATAAGATTTATGTCCTTCTAAAGATTTACTAACACCACTTTGAGCAGAAACGATTGCTTTTTCACCTATTGTAATACCGCTAGTAATTCCAGCTTGACCCCAAATGGTAACAAAATCTTCAATGATAACACAACCAGAAATTCCGACCTGGGAAGCAATTAAACAACGTTTTCCTATAACGGTATCATGACCGATATGTACTTGATTATCTATTTTAGTACCTTCTTTAATAATTGTTGAAGCAGTAACTCCTTTATCTATTGTACATAATGCCCCAATGTCTACAAAGTCTTCTATAACAACATTTCCTCCACTTAAAAGTTTGTCAAATTTATCTGGTCGATTTTTATAATAAAATGCATCTGCGCCTAATATAGACCCACTGTGAATCGTCACGTTATTTCCTATGACTGTATTATCATAAATACAGACATTGGAATGGATTAAACAATCGGTACCTATCTTAACGTTATTTCCAACAAAAACATTGGGTTGTAAAATCGTATTTTCACCAATAATAGCTGATTTTGAAATAGTTGAAGTAGCTGCGATAAAAGGATTAAAATAATTGGTTAATATATTGAAATCTCTAAAAGGATCGTCAGATATTAATAAAGATTTGCCAACAGGACAATCTACTTTTTTATTGATTAAAATAATCGTTGCTTTAGAAGTTAAAGCTTTATCGTAATACTTTGGATGATCAACAAATACGATATCCCCAGAGGCTACTACATGAATTTCATTCATCCCAAAAACAGGGAACTCAGCATTTCCAATATATTCACAATTTAAAATTCTTGCAATACCTTCAATGGTTTGGGGAGTAGCGAATTTCATTTATATATTTTATTTTATTCTTTTACACGTTCTTGATAATTACCCTTATCAGTATCGATTCTAATTTTGTCACCTTCATTAATAAAAAGAGGAACATTAATTTTTGCTCCAGTTTCAACAATTGCAGGTTTTGTTGCATTAGTTGCCGTATTCCCTTTAATACCTGGCTCTGTGCTTGTTACCTCCAAGATCACGTGAGCTGGTAAATCTACTGAAAGCGGCATGTCATCCTCCGCATTAATTTGAATAGTTACCGTTTCTCCTTCTTTCATTAAATCTGAATTGTCTAAGTTATCTTTTTCCAATTGAATTTGGGAATAATCGTCATTATTCATAAAGTGATAGGTACTACCTTCATTGTATAAAAATTGAAATTTATGAGTTTCTACCCTAACATCATCAATTTTATGTCCTGCTGAAAAAGTATTATCAATTACTTTTCCTGAAGTCACACTTTTTAATTTTGTTCTTACAAATGCAGGCCCTTTCCCAGGCTTAACATGCATGAACTCTATAATTTTAAATATATCATGATTGTATTTAATACACAATCCTTTTCTAATGTCTGAAGTACTTGCCATAATTATTTTAATTTATTAATTTGAAAAATAACCTTTCATTATTCCTCTTTTTGAATTTTTTATAAACTGCAAAATTTCATCTCTTTCGGTTGTTGCTTCCATTTCTGCTTCAATAAGTCGAACTGCCTGAGTATTGTTAAGTCCTTTTTGAAATAAAGTTCTATAGATATTCTGAATTTCTCTGATTTTTTCAGACTTGAATCCTCTTCTTCTTAAACCAATAGAATTAATTCCAACATAGGACATTGGTTCACGAGCTCCTTTAACAAAAGGAGGAACATCTTTTCTAACCAAAGATCCACCGGTAATAAATGCATGTTGACCTATAGTACAAAATTGATGAACCGCTGTCATCCCTGCTAGAATTACGTGATTACCAACAGTAACATGTCCAGCTAAGGTGCTATTATTTGAAAAAATACAATTGTCACCTACTATACAATCATGAGCGATATGGCAATATGCCATGATCAAGCAGTTTTTTCCAACCACTGTCTTACCCCTATCAATTGTACCACGATTAATAGTAACATATTCACGTAAGGTTGAATTATCGCCTATTTTTACAATAGTTTCTTCATCTTGAAATTTTAAATCTTGTGGTACCGCAGAAATAACACATCCTGGAAAAATATTACAATTTTTACCAATACGAGCTCCTTCCATTATGGTTACATTAGATCCGATCCAAGTACCCTCACCAATAATTACATTATTATGTATGGTTGTAAAAGGTTCTATCACAACATTTTTAGCGATTTTCGCTCCTGGATGCACGTAGGCTAAAGGTTGATTCATCTATAAATTTTTTGTTTTAACAATTTTCGCCATTAATTCTGCTTCAGCAACTAATGTTCCGTTTACGTAAGCTTTTCCAGTCATTATACAAATTCCTCTTCTCATTGGTTCCTCAAGGACGAGGTCAAAAATTAAGGTATCCCCTGGGGTAACTTGCTTTTTAAATTTAACATTATCCATTTTTAAAAAGAAAGTTAAATAATTTTCGGGATCTGGAACCACACTTAATGCCAATATCCCTCCTGCTTGAGCCATTGCTTCAATTATTAATACTCCAGGCATAACGGGTGCTCCTGGAAAATGACCAACAAAAAAAGGTTCATTCATTGTCACATTCTTAAGGCCCACGACATGATTTTCAGTAAGTTCTAAAATTTTATCCACTAATAAAAAAGGAGGTCTATGCGGCAATATGTCCATAATGGCATTCACATCCTTAACAGGTTTTTTAGTTAAATCAAAAACAGGAACTTTATTTCTTTTTTCAATTTTAATAATTTTAGCTATTTTTTTTGCAAACTGAGTGTTCACATAGTGACCTGGCTTATTTGCTATTACTTTTCCCCTTATGCGAGTTCCTATTAATGCAAGATCACCAATAACGTCCAATAACTTATGCCTTGCTGCTTCATTAGGGTGATTTAAGGTAAGATTATTTAAAATCCCATTAGGTTTTACAGCTATATCATCTTTGCCAAAAGCAACACGAAGTTTGTCCATTATGTCTGGAGATAACTCTTTATCAACATAAACGATTGCATTATTTAAATCGCCTCCTTTAATCAAACCATGATCTAATAACATTTCAATTTCATGTAAAAAACTAAACGTTCGAGAATCAGAAATTTCTTTTTTAAATTCTGAAATTTTAGTTATGGATGCATTTTGTGTGCCTAGTACATTGGTACCAAAATCAACCATTGTAGTCAATTCATATTTGTCTGATGGCATGATCATGATCTCACTACCCGTTTTTTCATCTTTATAGGAGATTATTTCTTTTACTATATATTCTTCTACAAAAGCTTCTTGCTCTATAAAGCCAGCGGTTTCTAGAATCTCAATAAAATATTTTGATGAACCATCCATTATTGGAGGTTCCGAAGCATTTAATTCAATAATGCAATTGTCTATTTCCAAACCTACTAAAGCAGCTAAAACATGTTCTGAAGTATTAATATTGACTCCATTTTTTTCGAGATTTGTACCTCTTTGGGTAGTTACTACATAATTGGCATCGGCTTCAATAATTGGTCTCCCCTCTAAATCAATGCGTACAAAAGAATAACCAGAATTCTCTGGCGCGGGTTTAAAAGTCATTGTTACAGATTTACCTGTATGTAAACCTACACCCGATAATGTAACTTCTTTTGCAATTGTTTTTTGTTTAATATCTAGGTTAATCATTTGTAATATTTTTCTCTATAGTAGTAAGTCTATTAATTATTTTAGGCAGATTTTTAAAATGCACATAACTCTTATTATAATCATTATAAGTAAGTGCAGGTGATCCCTGCAATGTTTCATTATCCTTTACATTTCTTCCTATTCCACTTTGGGCTTGTATTCTTACATTATTTCCAATGCTAAGGTGCCCTGCAATACCAACTTGACCTCCAATCATACAATTTTCTCCTATTTTAGTAGATCCTGCAATCCCAGTTTGAGCAGCAATAACAGTGTTTTCTCCAATTTCAACATTATGAGCAATCTGAATTTGATTGTCCAACTTCACACCTTTCCTAATAATTGTAGACCCTAAAGTTGCTCTGTCGATAGAAGTAGCTGCACCAATATCAACATTATCTTCAATGATTACATTTCCAGTTTGAGGAACTTTTATAAACTCTCCTTTTTCATTAGGACTAAAACCAAATCCATCTGCACCAAGAATAGCGCTACTATGAATTACACAATTATTACCTATTTGTGTATCCGAATATATTTTTGCTCCAGAAAATAAAGTGACATTATTAGCAATTATAACATTATCACCAATATAAACATTTGGATAAATCTTTACATTATCACCTATTTTTACATTATCACTTATATAAGCAAATGCACCAATATATATATTCTTACCATAATTAGCACTTTCCGAAATAAAAACTGGTTGTTCGATTCCTGTCTTATTCATCTTTACTTGATTGTAGTATTCTAGTAATTTTGAAAAAGACTTATACGCATCATCAACTCTTATTAAAGTTGTATTTATCCTATTTTCAGCTTTAAAATTTTTATCTACAATAACAGCAGAGGCCTTAGTAGTGTAAATATATTGTGTATATTTTGGATTGGAGAGAAAACTTAAACTTTCTGGTATTCCTTCTTCAATTTTTGAAAGTTTAGATACCTCTACTTCAGGATTACCTTCTACTTCACCTTCTAAAATACCTGCGATTTGAGCTGCTGTAAATTTCAAAATTTATTTGTTTTAAGAATATTCATAATCATGCAAAAATAGAAAAAAAGGTTTATTAATTTGTTTTTGGGAAACACATATAATTTTTAATCACTTTTTTAGATAATGCTTTTAAGTTAAACTGATCACTTGCATTTGCAACATCAATCACTTTTCCACTTTTTGTATACAAATTAATTGTCTCTTTTTCCATACTATAAGCTTGATTAGTGATTTGTCCGGTAAAAACAAAATAGGAAGCTTCGCTTTCATTAATGTTGAACCTTAACATTAAATCTTTTTTTGCATTTTTAATTTTATCTTTAGAAAATTCTTGATTTTGGATTTCAATTCTCAATAAATCACGATTTAGTAACATTTTTGAAATAGTACTCAACACAAAATCCTCATCAGATTGCCATAATTTCATAGCAGATATAATATCATAATCATCCAACTTAGCAAAAAGAGCTAAAGTTTCATTATTAATGTTCTCTTTGCTTACCGTTGAGTTTAAAAAATAATTCAAAGCAGAGCTTGCTTCTATTTTTATTCCTTCGCTGATAAGTTCTTTTGCTCTTTTTAAGAGTCTAGTAACTAATTGTTCGGCTACAAGACTGGTTTTGTGTAAATAAACTTGCCAATACATCAACCTTCGTGCAAGGATAAATTTTTCAACTGAATAAATTCCTTTTTCCTCAACTACAATTTTGTCTTCAAAAACATTTAACATACTAATTAAACGTTGAGAGTTTATGGACCCTTCAGAAACTCCAGTATAAAAACTATCTCTCTTTAAATAATCCATTCGATCCATATCCAATTGTCCAGAAATTAACTGATAAAGGAATTTTCTAGGATATTCATCCTTGAAAATTTGAATAGCAAGTGTTAATTTGTAGTTAAACTCTTTATTTAACACATCCATAAAAAGCAGGGAAATGAATTCATGGTCTATGTTCTCAATAATACTATGCTCCATCGCATGCGAAAATGGACCATGTCCTATATCATGAAGTAAAATAGCAATATAGAGGGCTTCAGATTCTTCTTCACTAATTTCAATACCTTTAAAGCGCAGTACTTGCACAGCTTTTTGCATTAAATGCATTGCACCTAAAGCATGATGAAAACGTGTATGATGAGCTCCAGGATAGACCATGTACGACATGCCCATCTGTGAGATTCTTCGCAATCGCTGAAAATACCTATGCTCAATTAATTCGAAAATAAGTGTGCTAGGTATCGTAATAAAACCATAGATTGGATCGTTTATAATTTTGAGTTTGTTTTGCGAATTCAATCTTTAAATTTTTTTATTAATAAAAAATATTTTAATAGGTACTTCGGAATTATTTTTGCTATACCTATTTTAAATCTTTTTTTTAAAATTTCAATTAAATAACAAATATACATATATGAGCGAAATAAAAGTACTTTGGGTTGATGACGAAATAGAATTATTAAAACCACATATCATATTCCTTGAAAAAAAAAATTATAGCGTCACAAAAGCCTTAAGTGGAATGGAAGCGCTCGAGGAAATTAAAAAACAAAATTTTGATATTGTTTTTTTAGATGAAAACATGCCAGGTCTAACTGGTATTGAAACTTTAGCAGAAATAAAAGAATATCAAGCAAATCTTCCTGTTGTTATGATCACAAAGAGTGAAGAAGAGTATATTATGGAAGAAGCCATAGGCTCTAAAATCGCAGATTACCTTATTAAGCCTGTGAATCCAAGCCAAATCCTATTAAGTTTAAAAAAGAATTTAGACCATTCCAGGTTGGTCTCGCAAAAAACAACATCTTCATACCAACAAGAGTTTAGAAAAATAGCAATGGATTTATCCATGATAAACTCTTATGAAGAATGGGTAGAGATGTATCAAAAGCTTGTTTACTGGGAAATAGAGTTAGAAAACATTGATGACTCTGGGATGTTTGAAATTTTAGAATCGCAAAAAAATGAAGCTAACATTCAGTTTTGCAAATTCATAGAAAAAAACTATCCAGATTGGTTTAATGGTAATGAAGATGCTCCAACAATGTCACACACACTATTTAAAAAGAAGGTTTTACCTGTTATTGAAACTCAAAAAACACTATTTGTTGTGATAGACAATTTAAGATATGATCAATGGAAAGCATTTGAACCATTTTTAAATAGTAGTTTCAAAAAAAGTAGTGAAGCGCTTTATTATAGTATTTTACCCACTGCAACACAGTACGCAAGAAATTCAATATTTTCAGGGTTAATGCCAAGTGAAATGGAAAAAAAACATCCTAATTATTGGCTAAATGACACCGATGAAGGAGGAAAAAACATGTTCGAGAAAGAATTTTTAGAAGCGCAATTAAAAAGGTTAGGTAAAGATTTAAATTGGAGTTATCATAAAATAACAAGCTTAAAACAAGGTAAAAGATTATCAGCAAATTTTAAATCTCATAAAAACGAGGATTTTATCGCATTGGTTTATAATTTTGTAGATATGCTTTCTCATTCAAAAACTGAAATGGAAGTAATAAAAGAATTAGCTTCTACAGACAAATCATATAGATCGTTAACGCAGAGTTGGTTTAAAAATTCACCATTACTTGATATTATTCAACAAGCTTCTAGGCTTGGATTTAAATTAATTATCACAACAGATCACGGAACTATTAATGTTAAAAACCCAACAAAAGTGATTGGTGACAAGAACATTAGCTCGAATTTAAGGTATAAAACAGGAAGAAGTCTATCCTATGAAGAAAAGGATGTTTTAGTATCTAAGAATCCCAAAAATATCCACTTACCCGCTATTAATATGAGTAGCTCATTTATTTTTGCAAAAGGAGATATGTTTTTTGCCTATCCAAATAGGTACAATCATTTCGTAAGCTATTTTAAAAATACCTACCAACATGGAGGCATATCCATGGAAGAAGTTTTAATTCCATTTATTGTTTTAGATCCAAAAGCCTAGTGATTGTAGGCTTTTTCTGTCATTTATACACATAATCGATATTTTTTGTTAATTGTCGGTATTTATTTGTATGTTTGCATAGTTGTTTATGATGAAATACAATTTTAATTTACAAGATTTACCGCTAGTTGCGGAAAAGTTGTTAACAGTGGTTCCAGATAAGATTCTTCTTTTTTATGGAGAAATGGGTGTTGGAAAAACGACATTAATTAAGGAAATTGCAAAACAACTAGGAGTGAAAGGAGTAATTAATAGCCCGACTTTCGCACTAGTAAACGAATATGAAATTAAAAATGACAAGATTTATCATTTTGATTTTTATAGAATTAACAAAGAAGAAGAAGCAATGGATATAGGGATTGAGGATTATTTTTTTTCAAACCATTGGTGTTTCATAGAATGGCCTCAAAATATTAGTAGTCTGTTGCCTACAAAAAGTGTAAAAATAGAACTAACAAAAAATAAAAACGAAAGTAGAACATTAAATATAATGCCAGTGAAATAGATTGTAATGATAGATATAGTATTGTATTATACTTTAAAATTTAGAATCCGAATCAAGTGTTTATAAGTTTTGTTTTTTTGTGAGAGATTTAACTAACTAATATACGACTATAATAATTTGGATACTTGTGTTTTTCTGTGATAGGTTTGTAAAATAAATCTCACAAAAAAACAAAATTATGAAGATCACAAAATTATTTTTTATAGTTGCAATTTTAGGAGCTGGCTTATTTGTTTCTTGTACTCCAGAAAGTATTCAAGATGGACAAAGCGAACAACAAATCGAAAGACCTGACCCACCAAGACAAGGGTAAAAATAGCCTAATACAAGGGGGTATTGTAGTATTAATTATTGCAATAACCCCTATTTTATATTATTTATACAAAGATTTCCCGTCTGATTCACAAGTTTGGAACACCTCACTTTTTAGTGTTGAAACTGCTTATCCTTCAATATACCATTTAGCTTGGTATATAACTACTAAATCAATTCCATTATTACTATTATTAATATGGTTTTTCACTTGTAAGCATTGGTGGCATTGGATCATATTGGTTCCAATAGCCATGTATAGCTTTCAATTGTGGGGAGTAATTAATGAAAGTATTAAAATGGATGAAGTAGAATTAATCTATATTTTACCCCTAATGATGATACTTATACCTTCTGTTTACGTCATACGAGCTAAATTATTTGCTAAAATTCGTTATGATGATTTAACTACCTTTGAAGAAGAACTCTCTCAAAAAAGGTCTACTTGGCAACAAATTAAAGATTTATTTAGGTAACCATCTATTTTTATAATTGACATTTATTTACGTAACTTAGTGCTTCCAACAATTTACAAATGTCCGATATAAAATCACCCTTTACAAAAGCTCAATTAATACCACAAGAAGAGACTTTAGAAATAACGAAAGAAAAAGGTGAGTTATTTATAGGCATCCCAAAAGAAACTTATTTTCAAGAAAAAAGAATATGCTTAACTCCTGATGCTGTTGCAGCAATAGTAGCTAATGATCATCGAGTTTTAATAGAAAATGGAGCTGGTGAAAAAGCGGGTTTTACAGATATTGAATATACAAAAGCGGGTGCCGAATTAACAAAAGATCTCACTAAAGTGTTTGGATGCCCAATCATTTTAAAAGTAGAGCCCCCTTCCCTAGACGAGATAGCACTCATCAATCCTAAAACGATTTTAATTACTGCTCTTCAATTAAAAACAAGAACTAAAGAATATTTTGAGGCCCTAGCCAATAAAAAAATTACCGCCTTAGCTTTTGAATTTATTAAAGACGAGGACCACAGTTATCCAGCTGTTAAAGCACTTAGCGAAATTGCTGGAACCGCATCTGTTTTAATCGCTTCTGAATTAATGGTTAATAATGAAAATAGCAACGGAATGTTATTTGGCAACATTAGCGGTGTTCCTCCGTTAGAAGTCGTTATTATTGGAGCCGGAACTGTTGGTGAATTTGCAACCAGATCTGCGCTAGGCCTAGGAGCAAATGTCAAGGTGTTTGACAGTTCACTTACCAGATTAAGAAATTTACAAATAAAAGTTGGAAGACCATTATTTACCTCTACCCTACAGCCTAAATATCTTATGAAAGCACTTAGAAGGTGTGATGTAGCTATTGGCGCCATAAAGGGTAGCAACAGATCTCCTGTAGTTGTTACAGAGACAATGGTCGAAAACATGAAAAATGGAGCTGTTATTATTGATGTTAGTGTTGATATGGGTGGATGTTTTGAAACCACAGAAATAACAAACCATGATGACCCTACAAGAATAAAACATGGGGTTATCCATTATGGTGTCCCTAATATTCCAGCTAGGTATCCAAAAACCGCTTCTATATCTATTAGTAATATTTTTACTCCATATCTTTTAAATATTGCGGAATCAGGTGGATTAGAAAATGCAATACGATTTGATAGTGGTTTAAAAAATGGATTGTATTTTTACCGTGGAATACTTACAAATAAAGCTGTTGCCGATTGGTACGATATGCCCTATAGTGATCTCAATATTTTAATATTTTAATATTTTAGAGAATAAACGAAATAATTTATATTAATTATTGAAACCCGAAGCATCAAATGAGTATTTTAAAACGATTTGCATTCTATTTTGGAGGATTTGCCTTAGGCCTTGTTCTTTTGTATTTTTTTATAGGCGGAAGTGGAGCTTCTTGCGAATATGATTATGGACCAAATTCAAGAACCTTAAAAAATATTAGATTAAAAGAACGTGTGTATACAAATGAGGCTTTAGTGTCTTTAAAAGAAAGCCAATTAGATACTTCTGTTATTTCTAATCTATTATTAAACGGTGATGTATTATTTTCACAAAGCAATACAAAACTTGATTCTTGTGATGTTTATATAATTGAAGGAACTCATAAAAAAGATTCGAGTAAGAGGTTAAAAATTTCAGTTGAAAATTGCAATAAAAAAGCGACTATTCAAAATATAACCTTTATCAATTAACCGTCACTTTTCTTCGATTTTTTTCTTTTTTCAACAAAGAAAGCTCCCTACTGGTTTGACCAGCAACAGAGGTATTTTCTTCAGCCCGTCTTATTAAGTAAGGCATTACATCTTTTACCGGTCCAAAGGGTATGTATTTAGCAACATTATAAGCCAAAACTCCTAAGTTAAACGAAATATGATCGCTCATGCCGTATAATTGACCAAACCAAACTCTATCATCATTTTTTGCAATGTCTTTTTCTTTCATTAAATCCATTGCTAAATATGTACTTTCTTCATTATGTGTTCCAATAAATAATTCTATATCGTTTAAATTATTTAATATATAATTTAAAATTTCATTAAAACAATCATCGGTAGCTTGCTTACTTTTATGCATTGGAGATGTATAGCCTTTTTCCGCTGCTCTTTCATTTTCTTTTTCCAAATAAGCCCCTCTAACGATTTTATAACCTAATTTATATCCTCCTTTTTTTGCTTTTCTATGTGCTTCTTTAAGAAAATCTAAACGATCCCACCTATAGCACTGCAATGTATTAAATACAACTGCACTTTCTGTGTTATAAATGGCCATCATTTTTTCACAAAGTTGATCTGCTGCATTCTGCATCCATGATTCTTCAGCATCTATTAATAATTTAATATTCGCTTTTAATGCTGCATTGCTAGCAGTATCAAATCTATTTACCACACGCTCCCATTCATTAACTTCTTCTTCAGAAAGTTGAATATTTTCACTAATTTTTTGATACAATTCAAAACGACCTAAACCTGTAGGTTTAAATACAGAAAAAGGCATTGCTCTATTGGTTTGAGAAAAATCTGTCAACTCCAATATTTTATTTAATGCAGCATCAAATTGATCATTTCCTTCTTTACCTTCAACTGAATAATCCAATACCGAATAGACTCCAACATCATAAAGATTATGGACAACTGGCATACAATCATTCTCATTAATTCCGCCACAAAAATGGTCAAAAACTGTCGATCTAATCAATCCTTCTATTGGCAAATGTATATTTAATGCAAATTTCGTAGCGGTGGTGCCAATTTTAACCAAGGGCTCAATTGATATCATTTTAAAAAGAAAATAAGCGCGCTCAAGCTCTGAGTCACTTTTAAGTGTAAAGGCAATCTCTGTATTGTCGAAAATAGAATTTTCTTTCATAAATAGATATCATATATAAACCCCAAAGATAACTAATTTTGCTTTTTTTTAATTTACATTTAATATATTAAATTGCATTTTAAATAGTAAAAAGAGATGGTGATTTTATCAATATATATAATTAGATTTGAAATGTATATATATTTCAATTTCTGATTGTATGAAAGAAATTATTAAAAATAAAGGGGCTGTTTATTGCAGCTCAAATAATTGGGATTCTTTGAATAATAAAATTAAAGAATTGAACCCTTATACGCTTTTTATTTTAGTGGATACCAACACTAAAAAAGACTGTTTGCCACTTTTTTTTAAAAAAACTTCATTTAACAATTCATTTAAAGTCTTAGAAATTCCAGAAGGCGAAATCAATAAAAACATAAACACCTGCACTATTCTTTGGAATAAACTTTCGGAAGATGGAGCAGATAGAAATAGTTTAATTATAAATCTTGGAGGTGGAGTAATAACAGATATGGGAGGTTTTGTAGCTTCTACATTTAAAAGGGGTGTCTCTTTTATTAACATCCCAACAACACTTCTGGCTATGGTAGACGCTTCCGTAGGCGGTAAAAACGGTGTTGACTTAGGTTTGCTTAAAAATCAAATAGGAATCATTAACAATCCAGAAATGGTACAAATTGATACCGAATTTTTAAAAACATTACCTGAAAACCAAATAACTTCAGGTATTGCAGAAATGATTAAACATGGCCTAATCCATTCCATTGAATACTTAGACAAAGTAAAAAGTTTTGACATATTAAAAATTGCGGAATTAGAGGATTTAATATGGGAGTCGATTTTAATAAAAAATGATGTCATTACTAAAGATCCATTTGAAAAAAACATAAGAAAAACATTAAATTATGGGCATACTTTAGGGCATGCAATCGAATCCCACAGTTTAGATCAAAATAAGTTTCCTAGTTTATTACACGGTGAAGCTATTGCTATTGGTATGGTATTAACAAATTATATTTCCTTTGTACAATTGGGGTTTCCAGAAAAAACATTATCAGACACTAGCCATTATATCATAAAAAAGTTTAACAAATACCTGTTCAGTAAAGAGGATATCAATGCCATTATTAACTTATTGAAATTTGATAAAAAGATTTCTTGTGGCAAGGTTTTATTTGTTCTATTAAACGATATAGGTAATTACAAACTAAACTGTGAGGTTTCTAATTCATTGCTACTTGAAGCTTTTGAATATTACAAAAACTATAAATAACGTTCCTCTATTACTTGCGTATGATGGGTTTCATGACCACAAATTAAAAAACCTGCTGCCCTAACCGATAAGGAATTGTGATTAGCTTTACCAATTCTTTTTAAGACCTCTTCCGAAAAGTTTTCAAACAACACAATTGAAGCATCTCTAACAACGCTATATTCCTGCAATATACTATCAATAGTTCTTGTATTTAAGTCAGCGTTAAGAACAAACTCATTTTCATCAAAGCCCTCTAAATTTGGATTTTTAGAACGCGCGAATTGTAAAGCTCGATAATTAAAGACTCGTTCAGTATCTATAATGTGAATTAAAATTTCTTTAATGGTCCATTTGTTTTCTTTATAACGATACTCCAGTTTCGATGTTGGAATGTTTTTAAAAAAATTAATGGTCTCCAGCTTGCCATTAATTAACAAATCTAATAAAGGCAAATCATTAACTTTATCCATATAAGTTTGAAAGTAGGGATGGTATTCGTTTGAGTTAAGATCAGATATCTTCATTTTTTAATTTTTTTAAAACATCAAAGCCGCTCATTATTTGCAAGAGGCTTTAGTTAAATTTTTTTGGTTTTTAAAATTCTTTAAAAATAGAATGCATTAGACGTTTTTTGTCATTGATACTTTCCTCTAAAGAGATCATGGTCTCTGTTCTAGTAACGCCTTCAATGTCATCTAATTGATAAATAATACTCTTTGCTTGGTTGGTGTCTTTCGCACGTATTTTACAGAATATATTAAATTTACCTGTAGTGACGTGAGCAACAGTAACAAAAGGAATTTCACTAATTCTTTCTAAAACAAATTGTGTTTGAGATGTTTTGTTGAGAAATACACCCACATAAGCGATAAATGAATAACCCAGTTTTTTATAATCTATTGTCAATGAAGATCCTGTAATTAACTTGACCTCCTCCATTTTACGAACTCTTACATGGACAGTTCCTGCTGAAATATCCAACTTTTTTGCAATATCTGTAAATGGTATTCTAGTGTTTTCAATCAACATATCTAGAATCTTGTGATCAGTATCATCTAATTTAAATTTTGCCATTATTTATTTTATCTAATTTTATACAAATTTACTAACAAAAATTAAAACGAATGATTGTTTTCATTAAAATAAATCAATGAATTATCATTTTTATTATTAATAATAGAAACATTTAAACCTATTTCTATATTATTTTGATAATTCACTAATATTTTAGAGTTATTTGCATCTTTTTCAAGATGTCCGTAAGAATTTTTTAATGCTCCAATTTTAATGATTTTTGGAATAAATTTTATCGTTCCTTTTTCTAATAATTCAGTAAATTGAATTGCAATTGAAGTAGCTTTAATACTGCCATTTACCAATACATTTCTCAAAATGTAATCATAATAATTCTTTTTATTTTCAGGAATCAAAAAATAATCTTTATGAGTGATGGGGAAACCATCTTGTTTTACAATATCAAATAAACAAACCATTGCATAAAACAGATACGCTCTTGTTTTTTCCCTCCTATAATCACTCCCAATATGCCCTGCCTCAAATAAAATTACTGGAACACCTTCCTTTTGAAAAGTGTCACCAAAACAATTAGCATTAAAGGAATCATCGTACCTTCCAATTTGTCCAGGAATCAATTGTTGCAAATAATTATTTAAACCCACAATAAGTTGCATGGCCATTTTCCTAGAGTCCGTAACTTGTCTATCTATGGTTGAAGAAGGTGATAAAAAAGAAACTGTAGCTGGTTTTTTTGTCTCTAACCCAAAAATTGATCGTTGCCCATGTAAATTCAAACATAAATTCGGTTTCAATGTTTTAAAGACATTCATTAAAACCCTACTTTCATTTTGAGATAAATTTTGAGCTTCACGATTTAAATCAATATCGTTTGCGTTATTTCGAGTATACAGGCTAGCTCCGTCTGGATTTAATATAGGAATGACATATAATGTGAAATTATTTAGAAAGCTCTTTATTTCATCCTTAAAATGGTCTTTTTGAGTGACAAATTTCAAAAAGTCAAAAATTGTCTTTGTTGTGGTTGATTCGTTTCCATGCATTTGTGACCAAGCAAGAACATTTTTTTTGCCAGATCCAATTTTTATCATTGGTATTTCTTTTCCTAGTTCTGAAACACCAAGTATGGAAATTTCATAGTAATTATTATATTTTTCTAATAGTGGTTTTATATGCTCTAGTGTAACATATCTACCACTTATTAATGACTCGAAATTGTTGGAATACCAAGCTTCTATTTCCATTTTAAAAATTGTTCTCCAACAAAGGTAAACAATGTGAAGTTTACATCTGTAACCAGTAATCTGCGTCAATAGTGTTTGGTTTTATAAACAATCAGCAAGGTTTATTTTATAAAATTCACTAAAAAATGAATTGATTTATTTTTATTTACATATATTATTCTATTTCAATAATTTATATATATTTAATTAAAGTTAAAGTTTAATAAAATAACGAGTAATCACACTCATCCTTTGAATTCTAAGCTTAATATATTACATTTGTAAACATCAATACGTATCTTATAAATTTACAATGGTAAACAGTTCAGATTTTGGAAATAGACTTCAAAAAATCATTGATTTTTATAATATTTCTGCAACAGAACTATCCAGTCAAATAAGCTTTAATAGGTCTACTATTTCTCACCTCCTATCTGGTAGAAATAAACCTAGTTTAGATTTCGTGATGAAGGTGCTTCAAAAATTTCCTGAAGTAGAATTGTATTGGCTATTAAATGGAAAAGGATCTTTTCCTGCAATTAAAAGCACACCTAGTTCTATACTTACACTCTCTAAAAATAAGACTCCTACAAAAAAAGAAGATCATTTAACGAAAGAAGTCGATTTCCCAAAAGTTATTTCAAACTCTCTCAATGATACGGATATAGATAGAATTGTTGTTTTCTTTAAAAATGGTACTTTTAAATCTTATAAAAATTAAGATATATCGCTTAAAATTCGGATTTTAGCAGTAAATATTATTCGATGCAATTTATTACTGGACTTTTACTTTCTTTTTTAATTTTCAGCTGCTATAACCCTGAGCGTAATTGCCAAAACTTTAAAACAGGTACCTTTGAGTACGAAGCTTTAATTGGGACAGAACTACTTACTACTACTTTTAATCGCAATGATACTTTAGAAATAGATTTCTTTAAGGGTAAATCAGACAGCTCCTCCATCCGATGGATAAACGATTGTGAATACATAGTAAAAAAGATTAATCCTAAGAATATGGCAGAAGAGAAAGCAATCCATATAAAAATACTTACAACTAAAGGCAATGAATATAATTTTGAATACAATATAGTTGGTGATACTAACAAACAAAGAGGAACTGCTAAAAAAATTGACTAATGCCATTAAACATTGTACTAGTTGAGCCAGAAATACATACCAATACCGGTAATATTGGACGATTAAGTTTGGCATCTGGTTCTAATTTACATTTAATAAAACCATTTGGATTTGAATTGTCTGACGCTAGGTTAAAACGAGCAGGACTGGATTACTGGAAACATATTTCTCTTTTTATCTATGAAGATTACACTGATTTCTTAAATAAAAATAAAAATGTAAAAATGGTTTTCCTATCAAGTCATGGTGAAAAATTATATTGGGATATTAATTATACAGAAAATATGTTTTTAATCTTTGGAAAGGAGTCTAAAGGCTTGTCCCCAGAAATTACAAAAAATAACTTAGACCATACCTATAAAATTCCTTTGCAAAGCGATAAAGTAAGAAGTATCAATCTTGCAAATGCAGTAAGTATTGTAGTCTATGAAGGATTACGCAATATATTATGACACAAGAAAAACAAGTTAACAATCCATTACACGGCATCACATTAAAGACAATTTTAGAGCATCTAGTTGCAACTTATGGGTGGCATGAATTGGGTGGAAAGATTAAAATAAATAGTTTTAACTCCAATCCTACTATTAAATCGAGCTTAACATTTTTAAGAAAAACACCTTGGGCAAGAGAAAAAGTGGAGCGATTGTATTTAAAGTCTTTAAAAAAATAGCCTTGTAATTTTTTCAATAATTAGTTTTGGATTTTAGTGTTTTTTTGAAGATTTAAAATTGTTTAATGTTTTTAAAATCATCGGTATTTAAAACAGTAATGTCTGTCCGTCATCATTAGTTTCGGGTTCTTGATTGTCATCTTCGCTATTATCAATAATAGTATTTGATTTTTCATTAGTAGAACCTGGCGCTGACGGAATAGCATCAATTTTTGTTTCAGCAAGTAAAGTTTCTTCTTCTACCACTTCTAAATCTTCAATTAAAATTTCAGCTGGAGACTCATAAAACAAAGGCTCTTTAGCATTAATTTCAATTATTTTGTCTTTGGTTAATTGATTTCCTAAAGCGGCTATTCCTTTGATAGAAATGAATTCTTCTAAATTAATTACTGAATTCTCTTCACGATCCTTACCTCTCTTTTTAGCAAAAACCAGTTCTACTACAGGACGATAATCTGTAAAAACAGTTTCTAAATAGGACTTTGGGTGATCAGAGATGACTAATTCTTCTTTGTCCGGATGATCAATTAAAAAACGTTTTACATAAAAAAGTTCTTTTTCACCCTCCCAATAAATGACAGTAATTGGTTTTTTAGTTTCCCATTTTTCTAAAACAATCATTTCATCGTTAAAATGCAAAGTCATCTCGGGAACCACAGTCTTTACAACACCTTTCTGATTAATTACTAATAATCGATCTTCACTGGTAAAATCTCCTAACAAACCTCCTCTTTGATCTACATTTAAACGTTGCACAGTTTCATCAAACCAAATTTTTCTTGGCTTTAATGTTGAAAGACCTTTTTCTTTAAGTTCAATTCTCTTTATGGAATGTTTAGTCACTATATTCCCCCTAGATGCTCTTCCTTTAACAATCATATCTGAAAAATCTAAATCGAATTTTAGTTTTTTAATACCTCCAGATTGTCTTAGTAAAATCGTTACTAGTTCGGCTTCACCATTTGGATTTGCTGAAAAATATAACGATTTACTTTTTTTAGCACCCTTTGTTAAATCGTATTCTTTATCGCGTGTTATTGAGGTTACTGCAAAACGTTTTACATAAGAAGCGCCTTTTGGTCCATCTCTGTAGATAAAATTATATATGGTACGAGTGTCTTTTTTCTTGAAAACTGCTACGTAAATTATGTCTTTCCCAATAAATGTTTTAGAGCCAACTTTAGTGACCATCATCTTACCTTCTTCGGTGAAAACTATGATATCATCTATGTCGCTACAATCGGTAATGTATTCATCTCTTTTAAGGCTAGTACCTACAAATCCTTCTTCCCTGTTAACATACAACTTTGTATTTCTAATAACTACCTTGGTCGCTTCGATATCATCGAACACACGAATTTCAGTTTTTCGTTCTCTACCTGTTCCATAATCCTTTATTAAACGTTTAAAATAAGTAATAGCATAGGCGATTAAATTAGCCAGGTGATTTACAATCTCGGCGATTCTTTCTTCAAGTGTGTCTATTTTTTGTTGTGCTTTATCTATATCGAACTTAGAAATACGTTTAATTCTAATTTCAGTTAAACGCACTATATCTTCTTCAACAACGGGTTTTTTTAAATGTGCAATATGTGGTTTTAGCCCTTTGGCTATCGCTGAAATAACTCCTTCCCATGTTTCTTCCTCTTCAATATCTCGATAAATGCGGTTTTCTATAAATATTCGTTCTAAGGAAGCAAAATGCCATTGCCCCTCTAATTCATTTAATTGAATCTCAAGTTCACTTTTTAAAAGTTGTACTGTTCTATGCGTTGAAGTTTTCAACATATCATTCACTCCAACAAATAAGGGTTTGTTGTCTTCAATTACACAACCTAATGGTGAAATAGGAGTTTCACATTTTGTAAAAGCATATAAGGCATCAATTGTTTTATCTGGAGAAATTCCAGAAGGCAAGTGAATTAATATCTCTACCTCAGCAGCTGTATTATCTTCAATTTTTTTTATTTTTATTTTCCCCTTTTCATTGGCCTTTAAAATAGAGTCTATCAATGATGAAGTTGTGGTTCCAAAAGGGATTTCAGTAACGACTAATAGGTTTTTACTGTGGTGATTTATTCTAGCCCTAGAACGTATTTTTCCTCCTCTTAATCCATTATTATAATTAGTTACATCTGCAATTCCACCAGTGGGAAAATCTGGAAATATCTGAAAGCGTTTTCCTTGTAAATGTTTTATAGAAGCATCAATGAGTTCAATAAAATTATGCGGTAATACTTTTGTAGATAAACCAACCGCAATTCCCTCAGCTCCTTGAGCTAATAACAAAGGAAATTTAACAGGAAGATTTATAGGTTCTTTTCTACGACCATCATAAGAAGCTTGCCAATCTGTATTTTTTGGATTGTAAACCACATCCAATGCAAATTTAGAAAGTCTTGCTTCAATATAACGAGATGCTGCAGCCCTATCCCCTGTCAATATATTACCCCAATTTCCTTGGGTATCAATTAATATATCTTTTTGTCCTATTTGTACCATGGCATCAGCAATACTCATATCTCCATGTGGATGATACTGCATGGTATGTCCTACAATGTTTGCAACTTTATTATACCGCCCATCATCCAAATCTTTAAGCGACTGCATGATTCTTCTTTGTACAGGCTTAAATCCGTCTTCAATAGCTGGAACAGCACGTTCTAAAATAACATAAGAAGCATAATCTAGAAACCAATCCTTATACATACCGGTAACTTTCGTTATGGAATCTTCGGTATGGTTTTCATTAGAATTCATTTCATCATTGTTGTATTCTAACTCTTCGCTCATAATTATGCTACCTAATTTTTATTATATTCTAAAATTAATTTATTCAACAACTTTATCTAATTCTACCTTTAAGTTATTTATGATAAACTCCTGCCTATTGGGTGTGTTTTTTCCCATATAAAATGACAATAAATCTTCAATGCTCATACTCTTGTCAAGCATTACAGGTTCTAAACGAATATCATTTCCTATAAAATACTTAAACTCATCGGGTGAAATTTCTCCCAAGCCTTTAAATCTAGTAATTTCATGTTTTGGTTTTAGTTTATCTATTGCGGTAATTCGTTCTTCTTCCGTGTAGCAATAAATTGTTTCTTTTTTATTTCGAACTCTAAACAAAGGAGTTTCCAAAATGTATAAATGCCCTTCTTTTATAACTTCTGGGAAGAACTGGAGAAAGAACGTAAGTAACAATAATCTAATGTGCATACCGTCTACATCGGCATCAGTAGCAATGACTATATTATTATAACGAAGATCTTCGGTGCCTTCTTCAATATTTAAAGCAGCCTGCAGAAGATTGAATTCTTCATTTTCATACACTACTTTTTTACTCATTGCATAACAATTTAGAGGCTTACCTCTTAATGAAAACACTGCCTGAGTATTAACATCTCGGCTTTTAGTAATACTACCACTTGCAGAATCTCCTTCCGTAATAAACAAGGTAGATTCTAAACGACGTTCCTTTTTCATATCACCTAAGTGAACCCTACAATCTCTTAGTTTTTTATTATGTAAATTTGATTTTTTAGCTCTATCTCTTGCTAGTTTTCTAATTCCTGTTAAATCTTTTCGCTCTCTTTCTGCTTGCATGATTTTACGTTGCAGTGCTTCGGCGATTTCAGTGTTTTTATGTAAAAAATTATCTAAATATGTTTTGATAAAATCGTTTATATACGATCTAACTGTAGGTAAATTACCTCCCATGTCTGTAGAACCTAGTTTGGTTTTTGTCTGACTCTCAAAAACCGGTTCCATCACTTTTATTGCAATTGCAGAAACTATCGATTTACGAATATCACTAGCTTCATAGTTCTTTCCATAAAACTCCCTAATAGTTTTAACGATACTTTCTCTAAAAGCTGCTTGGTGTGTTCCACCTTGAGTGGTATGCTGCCCATTTACAAAAGAATGGTATTCTTCACTATATTGTGACTTGCTATGAGTAATCGCTATTTCAATATCTTCCCCTTTTAAATGAATAATAGGGTATAACATATCTTCTTGAGGAATGTTCTCCTCTAATAAATCTTTTAATCCATTTTCAGAATAATACTTTTCGCCATTAAAATCTATGGTAAGCCCTGGATTTAAATACACATAATTTTTGAGCATTTTAATAACATACTCATTTCTATATTTAAATTTCTTAAAAATCGCCTCATCCGGTATAAAGCTAACTTTTGTTCCTTTTCGCTTGGAGGTTTCTTCAATTCCTGAATCAGTTATTAACTCACCAATATTAAATTCCGCATATTTTAATTTGTTATCTCTTACAGATTCAACTTTAAAATAACTAGAGAGTGCGTTAACCGCCTTTGTTCCAACACCATTTAGACCTACAGCTTTTTTAAAGGCTCGAGAATCATATTTACCTCCCGTATTCATTTTAGAAACCACATCCACTACTTTACCTAATGGGATTCCACGACCAAAATCTCTAACTTTAACCTCTTTATCTTTGATGCGGATTTCGATGGTCTTACCAGCACCCATAACAAATTCATCAATACAATTATCTATCACTTCTTTTAAAAGTATATAGATTCCATCGTCGGGTGAAGTACCGTCACCTAATTTTCCAATGTACATTCCGGGTCGCAGCCGAATGTGCTCTTTCCAGTCTAAAGACCGTATGTTATCTTCTGTATATTGTTGTTCAGCCATAGTATGGGTGTAAAGGCTAATATAAAATTAAGGTGTAAAATTTAAAACCTAAACAATAGAAAGTAATTAACAATAATAAGTAGTGAATTGTTGAAAAAAATAAAAAAATTTAAACGTTAAATCTAAAGTGCATTACATCCCCATCATCAACAATGTATTCTTTCCCTTCAACGTTTAGTTTACCTGATTCTTTTACTTTAGCTTCACTACCGTAGCTTACAAAATCATTATACTTTATAACTTCAGCACGAATAAAACCTTTTTCAAAATCAGTATGTATGACACCTGCTGCTTGTGGTGCAGTAGCTCCAATAGGAATAGTCCAAGCACGAACTTCTTTTACCCCAGCTGTAAAATAGGTTTGTAGATTTAATAATCTATAAGCTCCACGTATCAATTTAGCTGACCCTGCTTCTTCCAGTCCTAAATCTTCTAAAAACATTTGACGTTCTTCATATTCTTCTAATTCATTGATGTCAGATTCCGTTCCGACTGCTAAAAAAATAACTTCAGCACTTTCATTAGCTACTGCAGCTTTTACTTTTTCAACATATTTGTTACCTGATACCGCAGAAGTTTCATCAACATTACAAACATACATAACAGGTTTGTCGGTAATAAATTGAACTGCATCAATAAAATCATCTCTCTCGGAGTCTGTAAGTTCAATCGCTCTAACTGAAATACCAGCTTCTAAACCTTCTTTCACCTTTATTAAAGCAGTTTCTTCCTTTTGAGCATCTTTATTTCCAGTTCTGGCAGCTCTTTTTACTTTTTCAAGCTTTTTATCTGCTGTTTCCAAATCTTTTAATTGAAGTTCTATATCAATTGTTTCCTTATCTCTTATTGGATCAATACTTCCATCTACATGAATAATATTATCATCATCAAAACAACGTAGGACATGTAAAATCGCATCTGTTTCACGAATATTACCTAAAAATTGATTTCCCAAACCTTCTCCTTTACTAGCTCCTTTAACCAATCCAGCAATATCTACAATTTCTACAGTAGCCGGTAATACACGTTTTGGATTCACCAATTCATCTAATTTTTCTAATCTTAGATCTGGTACATTTACAATTCCAATGTTTGGCTCAATAGTACAAAATGGAAAATTTGCACTTTGTGCTTTAGCATTGGACAAACAATTAAATAAAGTTGATTTTCCAACATTGGGTAATCCTACAATTCCTGCTTTCATTTCTTATTTTTTAATGGCTGCAAATATACATCTTCAATTAAATTAATCACTTATTTATCGCTTCGCTTTTTACAAAGTAAATATCTTTAAATTTTACATTAAAAAATTATCCTTAATAAGTTACAATAAAAGAAGCGGTTAAAAGAAAGAAAAAAAATAACAAAGACAAGAGCAAAAGAACTTAAAAAAACAATTAATCTCTGTGCATGAATGATTTTTTAGCCAATAATTCAGTTTCTGTTTCTACAATGTCTTCATCTGGAACACAACAATCAACTGGACAAACTGCAGCACATTGAGGCTCTTCATGAAACCCAATACACTCTGTACATTTGTCTGGAGCTATAAAGTAAAACTCATCACTAATGGGGTCTTGCTCTTTAGCTGCATCGACCTGTTTCCCATTTGGTAAAAGAACAACACCATTTAAGCTAGTTCCTTCTTCGTATTTCCATTCATCAGATGCTTCGTAAATTGCATTATTAGGGCATTCTGGCTCACAAGCACCACAATTTATACATTCATCAGTTATTATAATTGCCATCGTATTTTCTTTTTTTAACTTTGTGCAAATTTAGAAACTTCAAAACCTAACACCAAACAATAAAATGCAATTAAATAAAAGAATTCAAGCTTTTGTAAAACTAGGACATTTTATGAGTCAGTTTTCTAATGAAAATTACATTAAAAAAGAAAATATACCTTTTAATGAGATTTTTTTTGAAGCAATGACTGAGGCAATACAGTTATCTAAATCATATAATGGTTGGTTTACAGAAAACAACATCCAATTTGCATTTAAAAATTGGAAAGTTGCATTAAAAGAAGAGAACTTACGAAAATGGACTTCCAAATATAATTTAGAAAAAGCTCATCATCATCATATAGCAATCGTATTAGCTGGAAACATACCGTTGGTAGGTTTCCATGATTTTTTATCAGTATTGATTTCTGGAAATCGTTTAATTGCAAAACTATCTTCTAACGATAAGCTACTTCTGCCCTATTTAACAAAATATTTAATTGCAGTTGAACCCGAATTTTTAGGTAAAATAGAGTTTACTGAAGAACGATTAGAAAAATTTGATGCAGTAATTGCAACAGGCAGCAACAATACAGCGCGTTATTTTGAATATTATTTTGGTAAATACCCAAACATAATTAGGAAGAATAGAAATTCAATAGCAGTTCTTTCTGGCAAGGAAACAGGTGAAGAACTCAAAAGTCTTTCCAATGATATCTTTAGGTATTTTGGTTTGGGTTGTAGAAATGTTTCCAAGATTTTTATTCCTAAAGATTATAACTTTGATGCTTTTTTTAATGCTATGTTTAAATGGAAAGAAGTTATAAATGACAATAAGTATATCAATAATTACGACTATAACAAGGCTGTTTATTTAATGAGTAATGTTAATTTATTAGACAATGAATTTTTATTACTAAAAGAAGACATTAACTTCTCATCACCTATATCGGTAACTTTTTATGAATATTATGATACTTTAGAATCAATTAGCAAAAAATTAATCACCGAAAAGGATAACATTCAGTGCATTGTTTCTAATCTGGGGATTAAAAATGAAATTAAATTTGGGGAAACGCAGAATCCAAATTTATGGGAATATGCAGATGGTATAGACACTATCGATTTTTTAATAAAACTTCCCAATTAATTTATTGATAAAACAATATATAAAGGCTAATGTTTTCGGATATTTGCACAGAAATTTAATTTTATAATGAAACAGCTATTTATTTATTTTATGTTAAATAGGGTCGAATGCTCATTAAATCGCATCGTAAAATAAAACAACTAACTAATAAACAGATACTTGTAATCATTAAAAATAACCTATCGAAACACATGAAAAAACATAATTTTAGCGCAGGACCTTGTATTTTGCCGCAATCAGTAATGCAAAAAGCATCTGAAGCCATTGTCAATTTCAATAACCTAAATCTTTCATTAATTGAAATTTCACATCGTAGTAACGATTTTATGGAAGTGATGGAAAATGCTAGAAATTTAAGCTTAGAATTACTAGGACTTCAAGGAAAAGGTTACAAAGCTTTGTTTTTACATGGTGGAGCTAGTATGGAATTTTTAATGGTTGCATTTAATCTATTGGAGAAAAAATCTGCATATTTAAATACAGGAACTTGGTCAGACAAAGCTATTAATGAAGCCAAATTACTTGGAGATATAGTTGAAGTAGCTTCATCTAAAGATCAAAATTTTAATTATATACCTAAAAACTACAAAATCCCATCAGACGTAGATTATTTTCATTGTACTAGTAACAACACTATTTTTGGAACACAAATTAATGACTTTCAAAAAACAGCTGTTGTAAAGGTTTGTGATATGAGTAGTGATATCTTTTCAAGGCAAATGGATTTCTCTCAGTTTGATTTAATTTATGCAGGTGCTCAAAAAAATATGGGTCCTGCTGGAACAACCTTAGTAATTATAAAAGAAGATATTTTAGGAAAAGTTTCAAGAACCATTCCTTCGATGTTAGATTATCAGGTTCACATTGGAAAAGACAGCATGTTTAATACTCCGGCAGTATTTCCTGTTTATGTATCTATGTTAACTTTAGAATGGTTAAAAAATCTTGGAGGAATTTCGGAAATTGAAAAAATTAATAATAAAAAAGCAGAACTGTTGTATTCTGAAATTGATAAAAACCCCTTATTTAATGGTTTTGTGAGTCAAAAAGAAGATCGATCCAAAATGAACGCAACCTTTAACCTCACAGACAGTTCTTTAGAAAATAAGTTCAATAGGCTTTGGACAGAGGCAGGAATTAATGGATTAAAAGGCCATAGAAGTGTTGGAGGATTCAGAGCTTCTATGTATAACGCTTTACCTTTAGAAAGTGTTCAAGTATTGGTTAATGTGATGAAAGAATTAGAACGAACAGCATAAAAATAATAGTAATAAGATTTTCGCTTTTGCGGAAAATAAAATAAAATTGTCATGAATGTATTAGCAAACGATGGTATTTCACAAACTGGTATTGATTCCTTAGAGTCATCAGGATTTAAAGTAATAACAACTACAGTAGCTCAAGAACAATTAATAAATTATATCAATGAGCATACTATTGACGTAATTCTAGTAAGAAGCGCAACTAAAGTTAGAAAGGATATAATTGATTCCTGCCCAAGTCTTAAAATTATTGGACGCGGTGGTGTGGGTATGGACAATATTGATGTGGAATACGCAAGAAGCAAAAATCTTAAAGTAATTAATACTCCTGCAGCATCATCGGCTTCTGTAGCTGAGTTAGTATTTGCTCATTTATTTGGTGGTGTTCGCTTTTTATATGATGCTAATAGAAATATGCCTTTAAGTGGTGATTCTAAATTTAAAGAATTAAAAAAGAATTATAGTGGAGGGCGAGAATTAAGAGGTAAAACATTGGGAATCATAGGATTTGGACGAATAGGTCAAGAAGTTGCTAAAATTGGTTTAGGTTGTGGAATGAAAATAATTGCAAGTGACACTTTTTTAGAAAAAGCAATTATTGAACTTGTATTCTTTGACGATCAGAAAGTTGATTTTGAAATTAAAACGCAATCTTTTGAAAAGGTATTAAAAGAAAGTGATTTTATCAGTGTGCATGTACCTGCACAAAAAAATTATATTTTTAGCAAAAAAGAATTCTCTTTAATGAAAGACGGAGCAGCGATTGTAAATGCAGCAAGAGGTGGTGTTATTGATGAAGTAGCTTTGATAGAAGCTTTACAATCTAATAAATTATCATTTGCAGCCATCGATACTTTTGAAAATGAACCTTCGCCAGCAATACAAATCTTAATGAATGGTAAACTTTCATTAACACCACATATTGGTGCTGCGACGAATGAGGCACAAGATAGAATTGGAACGGAACTATCAGAACAGATAAAAAGTATTTTAAAACCTTAATTTATTGTTTTTAAGAGGTGTTCTGTGTGTGATAAAAAATGATAAGAGCTATAAAAATTAAGGCTAAAGCATGTTGAAGAATTTTAAAAAACATTGGGAAATAACATCGAATTGGCAATTAACAATTCCACTTATGGGAATTATAGGATTGTTTTATTCTTCTTATAAGTTAGTTCTAATTTTTGCAATAGAATCTTTAGCTATTAACATAGCTTTATCACTAGTGGTGTCAATTATACTATTGAAGTTTACCTTGTTTTTATTTAAAAAGTTAGAAAAAAAATGGAAGCTAACGTATCGATGGGAAATGATACGGGTATTCATAGTTTTTGCAATTACAGGAAGCAGCAGTGCTATCGTAGGAAAACCATTTTTAAAAATGGTAGGAATTACGAGTAATAACTTACAACCAGTTATTTATTGGTTATTGTATGTATTGATAAGTTTTATTTTTTATCAAGTCTTATTAATTAGTATAGCCTGGCTTTTTGGGCAATTTCAATTCTTTTGGGATTTTGAAAAGAAAATGATTCGTAGAATGCGATTGGGTTTTTTATTAAATAAAAAACAGTGAAAAAACAACTATTTAGGTTTTACTGTTATTATCAATTATAATGGCTTGCATTTGTGGAGCTTTGATCCAAACAAAAGTATATAACCACATTAAAGTAAATGTTGGTATCACATCCAAACCGGGTATCATTTCTTCTATACAAACAAAAATAAAAACAATTTTACCCTTTTCACCTTTATACATATCATTCATTTGTTTTGCTGCATAAGGTGCCCATATTAAATCTATTAGAGTACCTGCAATAGGAATAAACAAAGTAGACATACTAATCAAATCCAGTATAATCGATTTTCTTAGTAATTTATTTTTATTCATTATCATACCTTATTAGATATAAAAAACATTCTCAAATTAATCAACAATCAGTTTTAAAAATCATTGTAATAATCTAAATTATTATTTTAATTTATCTGAAAATATAGCTTTAATTTTTTCAATTTTTGGAGTGATTGTATAATCACAATAGCCTTGTTCAGAATTTTGATTGTAATAGTTCTTATGATTTTCTTCAGCATTATAAAATATATTAAAAAGTGTAATTTCGGTCACTATAGGAGCATCGTAAAAATTACTTTTATTTAATTTTAATATAAAGTCTTCTGCTTGTTTTTTTTGAATTTCCGAAGTGTAAAAAATAGCACTTCTATAGGGGGTTCCTACATCAGCTCCTTGGCGATTTAATGTAGTGGGGTTATGGGTTGCAAAAAATATTTCCATCAATGTTTCAAAAGATACTAATTCCCGATCATATGTAATTTCTATTGCCTCCGCATGTCCAGTCCTGCCGGTACATACTTCTCTATATCCGGGATTTTTAATAGTACCTCCTGTATACCCTGGCTGGACACTTTCAACTCCTTTTATTCTTTGAAAAATTGCTTCTGTACACCAGAAACAACCACCAGCAAAAATTGCTTTTTCCATCATTTACATATTTAAATTAAAATTCAATTTAAAGCTAAAATTTAAAGCTACAATACTTTTAACTTTTTGTTAATATAACTACTAGTCTGATAAGTATAGATTTGTTTATAATTTTCTTTATTATAAGTTTCTTTTTCAATTATAATTAAACATGTACAAGTCTTTTTTTATTTTCTTATTACTAATTAGTACATCTATAATTTTTGGACAAGAAAAAAAGAATATCAAAGCGTCAAGAATCAACACTCCTCCAAAAATTGATGGCATCCTAAATGATAAAATATGGGAATCAGTAGCAATTGCAACAGATTTCAATATGTTTGAACCTGGAAATGAAGGAATCATTAGTGATAACTATCAAACAGAAGTGAAAATTGCATACGATGACAATGCTGTTTATATAGCAGCCGCTATGTTTGACCCAAACCCTGATGAGATACAAAGTCAATTAAGCCAAAGAGATGATGTTTTTGTACAAGCAGATTTATTCTATGTTGCATTAAACACCTTTAATGATGGTATTAACGAAACCCGATTTTATGTAACAAGTGCCGGAAGCATAGGTGATTCGAAAAGTTCTCAAAATGGAAATGATTTTAATTATAATGTAGTTTTTAATTGTAAAATTTTTAAAGATGAAAATGGCTGGTATGCAGAATACCGCATTCCTTATAATGCCTTGCGGTTTCCTGAAATAGAAATACAAGATTGGAGTATTAATTTCTTCAGGCAAATAAAATCCAAAAACGAAACTTATAGTTGGAACTTTGTAGATAATAAAATTGGAAATCAAAAATTATATAATGGCTTAGTTTCCGGTATTACTGACATTAATCCGCCAACCCGATTAACTTTCTATCCTTTTGCTCAAGGTGTTGTTTCTACTTTTGATGATGAAACAGTAACTAATTTCACGGCAGGATTAGATTTAAAATATGGGATTTCAGATAGTTTCACATTGGACCTTACCTTGGTTCCTGATTTTGGACAAACTGCTTTCGATGAAGTTCGATTAAATTTAGGTCCTTTTGAACAAACTTTTGATGAAAATAGATCTTTTTTTACTGAGGGAGTCGAGCTATTTAATAAAGGAGAGGTGTTTTTCTCAAGACGCATTGGCGGTTCACCATCTGGTGAAATTGAAGAGCTTTTAGAAAATGAAAATATTGTGGAACAAACTTCTAATGTTAATATTTTAAATGCTGTTAAGGTTTCAGGAAGAACAAAAAAAGGTTTAGGATTAGGTTTTCTTAATGCAATTACAGAAAAAACATATGCAGTTATACAAGATTCGCTTAAAGGTAATCAACGCAAACAACTTATAGAACCATTGGTAAATTACAATGTATTTGTTTTAGATCAAGAGTTTAATGGCAACTCTTCAGTTTCATTAATAAATACAAGTGTAATAAGGAACGGTAGTGAGTTTAGAGACGCTAATGTTACTGCTGGAGTATTTAGTATTGCCGACAAAAAGAACACCTTTAAAACGGCTGGCCGTGCTATAATTAGTAATGTAAATTATGGAGAGGGCTTTAAAACAGGTTTTCAATCTGAATTAGATATCTTTAGAACAAAAGGAAATCTGCGGTATCGAGTTGGACATGATTTTGCAAATACAACAATTGATATAAATGACTTAGGAGTTAATTTCAGAAATAATTTTAACAATTTTGGTCTTGGTATTGCGTATGAAATATTTGAACCGACTAAAATATTTAATAAATATAGAATTAGTTTATCCGGAAGACATAGAAGACTTTACAAGCCAAGTATACAAACTCAAAATACGATTAATTTAGAAGCCTTTTTTATAACTGTAAATCGTTTTGCTTTTGGCACGGAGACCCGTTTTAGTAGCAAAAGAGAAAATTATTTTGAACCTCGGGTAGATGGCAGGTTTGTTACTTATCCAGCAAACTTAGAACTAAGTGGATGGATTTCTACCGATTTTAGAAAGAAATTTGCTATTGATCTAAATGCATCTTTTAATAGTTTTGTAGATGATCCACAACATAATTACAGTGCCGGATTTCAACCCAGATACCGTTTTTCAGAACATTTTTTTATAATATGGGAATCAAATATCTATTTAAGCAATGATAATAAAGGGTATGTAGATGATAACGAAGTTGATGTTTACTTTGGGCAAAGAGACATTATTAATTTAGAAACTTCGTTACAAGCAAGTTATAATTTTGATCCATATAAAGCAATTGACCTGCGTTTTAGAAATTTTTGGGGAACTGCAAATTATAAGGATAATTTATTTTATATACTCAATGAAAATGGTTCATTAACTTACACATCTTATGATATTTCTGAAAACAATCCAAATACAAACTTTAATATTTGGAACATAGATTTAAGTTTTAGATGGCGTTTTGCTCCAGGAAGTGAAGCAACTTTGCTTTACAGAAATCAAATTTTTAATGTAGATGATTTGTCTTTTATAAATTATAGAGAAAGTTTAGATAATTTATTTAAGCAAGCAGCTCAACATACTGTTTCATTTAGGATAACTTACTTTCTAGATTATAATAATATCAAAGGTATTTTTAAAAATAATTCATAATTAATTATAGTGCATGTTTGCACTTAAAATAGTATTTTCACTTTATATATAAAGGTATGATTGAAGTTAAGAATATTCATAAATATTATGAAAGCCTACACGTTTTAAAAGGTGTTAATTTAAAAATTGAAAAAAGTGAAATTATTTCAATTGTTGGAGCTTCCGGTACCGGTAAAACAACATTACTTCAAATATTAGGTACTTTAGATGATTTTTCTAAGAAAGATCATGAAAGTTCCTTAATTATCAATGGAAATAACATCACTTCTTTAAATAGAAATCAGTTGGCTAAATTTAGAAATGAAAATTTAGGTTTTATTTTTCAGTTTCATCAATTATTACCTGAATTCACAGCTTTAGAAAATATTTGTATTCCCGCTTTTATCAAAAAAACACCGAGCGATAAAGCAGAAAAAAAAGCAAAAGAATTATTAGCGTTTTTAAATCTTAGTCATAGAGAAAACCACAAACCAAATGAGTTATCTGGAGGAGAACAACAACGAGTAGCTGTTGCTAGAGCTTTAATTAATAATCCCGCAATTATATTGGCAGATGAACCCAGTGGAAACTTAGATACTGAAAGTGCTGAAAGACTTCATAATTTGTTTTTTAAGCTTAGGGATGAATTTGGTCAAACATTTATTATTGTTACTCATAACGATCAATTGGCAGCTATGGCCGATCGAAAATTAGTAATGAAAGACGGAAAGATTGTTTCTTAAAAATGAATCAAACTGACCTTAAAGAATTTTTAGATACCAAAGTAGAGTTATACAATACTACTCGTTTTATTAAAAGTGACCCCATACTGATTCCTCATCAATTAAGAGACTTAGGAGCTGGCAAAGAAGATATTGAAATTATTAGTTTTTTAGTAGCTACAATAGCTTGGGGAAATCGAAAGAGTATCATTACTAATGGAAATCGTTTAGTAAAAATAATGGGTAACTCCCCCTTTGATTTTATAACGAATTTTACAAAAAAAGATAGCAAGTACCTCTCTGGATTTGTTCACAGAACTTTTAATGAAAACGACCTAAATTATTTTATAATAGCATTGCAAAATATCTATTTAAAGTATCGTGGAATGGAGTCTTTATTTATAGAAAACATTAAAGATAATTCATTACAATACGCGATACATAAATTTAAAATTACTTTTTTTAGTCTTCCTCACCTACAAAGAACTGAAAAACACGTGAGTGATCCTTTAAAGAACTCTGCTGCAAAGCGGATCAATATGTTTTTAAGATGGATGGTTCGAAACGATCAAAATGGAGTAGACTTTGGAATTTGGAAATCGGTACCTCCTTCCCTTTTGTCATGCCCATTAGATGTTCATACCGGAAATGTATCTAGAAAACTAGGACTGATTACTAGAAAGCAAAATGATGCAAAAGCAGTAGTTGAATTAGATAAATCTTTAAGAAAAATGGACCCTATTGATCCAGTAAAGTATGATTTTGCGCTATTTGGTTTAGGTGCTTTTGAATCATTTTAAGCAATAGTTGTAGTTTGTTAAAAATACATTTAAACTTTGTCTTGTTTTTAGACAATATGTACGTTTTTTTTAATAAAAACAACCTTTCTTCCTAAGATATCCCTTTTATTATATAGCATTGTTTATATTTGTAAAATAAATATTGGAATGCAGTTTAAACACCCTGAACTTCTTTACGCGCTATTTCTCCTACTCATTCCTATTTTTATTCATCTTTTTCAATTACGTAAATTCCAAAAAGTTGCTTTTACCAATGTTTCTTTTTTAAAAAAAGTGACTATTGAAACACGTAAAAGCTCACAAATAAAAAAATGGATAACCCTCTTAACTAGAATGCTTATTTTTATTTGTTTAATTATTGCTTTCGCACAACCTTTTTCTGCTACCAAATCTGCATTATCTCAAAATAAAGAAACGATTATTTATATTGACAATTCCTTTAGTATGCAACTAAAGGGATCGGAAGGCACGTTATTAAAAAGAGCATTGCAACAATTATATTCAAAAAGCATTAGATCTAAGAACCTTAGTTGGATGACCAATGATTTTTATATAAAGAATACAAGTCATCAAGATTTTAAAAATGATATCTTATCTGTTAATTATTCACAAAAACAACTTACACCAAGAGAAGTTTTATTAAAATCTAATCAATTGTTTTCAAAAAACAATCCATCCTTAAAAAAGAGATTAATTTTCATATCTGACTTTCAGACAAATGAAGCTTTTCCAAAAATTCCAAAGAACCTTATTATTGATGCAGTACAATTAAAACAAACTGAAACTTCAAATATAAATATAGATACCGCATACATTTCAAAACAAGACATTTCTTCTATTGAGTTAACAGTAATTCTATCTGCCCAAGGAAATGTGGCTAAAACTGTTCCTATTTCACTTTATAATAAGAATAAATTAATTGCAAAAAAAGCGATTGAATTCAGTGATAAATCAGATGAGATACAAACAAAATCTATCGTTTTTGATTTAAAAAATAATGAAGAATTTGAAGGAAAAATAGAACTAAACGACCCAAACCTTTTATTTGACAACTCTATGTTTTTCAGTATAAACGTAACTAAAAAAATAAAAGTACTCTCCATAAGTAATCGGAACTTAAGTTTTTTAAATCGCATTTATAATACTGTTGAGTTTGATTTCATACAGCAAAATTCAAAAAACTTAAATTATAGTGCTTTTTCAAAACAAAATTTTATTATTCTAAATGAATTAGATAACATCCCAGAATCCTTAGCTATCGCTATAAAATCTTTTTCCGATAATGGAGGAACGGTATTAATTATTCCTTCTATTAATGGAAGCATTGATCAATACAATTCCTTATTATCAAAACTTCAATTAGGAACTTTTTCAAAATTATTTAATCAAGAGAAAAGAATTACACAAATTGTATTTGACCATCCATTGTTTAGAGATGTATTTGAAAAAAGAGTTCTTAATTTTCAATACCCAAAAGTTAATTCTTATTATGAAATTAGTACCAAACAGCCAGCAGTTTTAAAATTTGAAGATGCCCAACCTTTTATTGTTCAAAATAAAAATAACGTAACATTTACTGCTGCCATTAATACTACGAACTCAAACTTTCAAAGTTCGCCATTAATTGTACCAACCCTTTATAACATAGCAAAACAAAGTTTAGCATTGCCAAAATTATATTATGAAATAGGAATACAAAATCAATATTCAATTCCTGTATCATTATCACAAGATGAAATATTAAAAATTACCGATAGTACTTATAGCTATATACCGTTACAACAAACAAAGGCCAATCAAGTAAATATTACTACTTTTGAGAGTCCGTCATATGCAGGTACGTTTAACATAGAGAAAGATGAAAAACCAATTGAAAAAGTAAGTTATAATTATAATAGAACCGAAAGTTTATTAAGATATTCCAATCCTAAAAATTGGAATAACGCAAGGGTTCATGCTGGTATTGACGAATTATTTAGTTCGATAGCTAAAGATAATTCGATACAAAGCTATTGGAAAAGCTTTGCTATTTTCGCATTACTTTTTCTTGTTTTAGAAATGATTATTTTAAAATTTTACAAATGAATATTTTATTAAAAGAAACTACAATTGTTGATGATACAAGCATGCATCATCTTAAGAAAAGAGATGTTCTTATTGAAAATGGTGTTATTAAAAAAATAGCATCATCAATTGTCAACTCGGATAATGCAAAAGAAATAAAACTTCCAAACTTGCATATTTCACAAGGTTGGTTTGACAGCAGTGTATCATTTGGTGAACCGGGTTTTGAAGAAAGAGAAACTATTAAAAACGGTCTAAAAACTGCTGCGCTTAGTGGTTTCAGTCATGTAGCTGTTAATACAAATACAAATCCAGTAACCGATAATAAGTCAACGATAAAATATTTAAAATCTGAAGCGGCCAACCATGCTGTTTACCTTTACCCAATTGGTGCCTTAACTTCTGGTGCAAAGGGAGAACATCTTGCAGAACTATTCGATATGAAAAACGAAGGTGCTGTTTCTTTCTATGATTATAAATTACCCATTAAAAACCCCAACTTACTCAAAATAGCCTTACAGTATTCTCAAACTTTTGATGGACTGGTACAATCCTTCCCTTTTGAAAAATCTATAGCACAAAAAGGAATGGTTAATGAGGAGGTAAATAGCACTAAATTGGGACTTAAAGGAATACCAAATTTGGCCGAAGAATTACAAATAATTCGTGACTTATACATTTTAGAATATACTGGAGGAAAACTACATATTCCTACCATATCAACTAAAAAATCGGTCAGTTTAATTAAAGAGGCAAAGAAAAAAGGATTAAATGTAACTTGTAGTGTTGCTATCACGAATCTTTTGCTAACTGATGATGTTCTAAGTTCTTTTGACACCAATTATAAATTACTCCCACCATTAAGAACAAGCATTGATGTAAAAGCATTATTAAAAGGAATTAAAGAAGGTGTCATTGATGCCATCACTAGTGATCATAATCCTATTGATATTGAACATAAGAAAATAGAGTTTGACCATGCTCTTTATGGAAGTGTTGGTCTTGAAAGTTGTTTTGGGGCAATAAATAGTCTTCTTTCAACGGTTATGTCTATTAAAATGCTAACAGGTTTAAAGAAAGAGTTTTCAGTAGAAACCATTGGTATAGAAGAAAATAACACTGCCAACATCACCTTGTTTAATCCAAGTGGAGAATGGATTTTTAATGAAAAGCACATTCTTTCTTCTTCAAAAAATTCAGCATTAATAAAAAGTAAATTAAAAGGAAATGTTTATGGAATTTTCGCGAACAAAAAATTAGTTTTAAACAAATGAAAAGTACAGGAAATTTTAAAGCAATATTAGCTTATTTATCATTTATAGGTTTAATAATTGCCTATATCATGAATATAGAAGAAAAAGATAAATTTGTTACGTATCACATTAAAAATATGTTTGGTTTAGTAATTATTCTTTTTATTACAACTACCTTTTTTGAAGGAAATGAATTTCTTGAATTTATTGGCCAAATTGCTTGGGTAACTAGCTTTTTCCTTTGGGTTTATTCATTACTTATGGCTATAACTGGCAAACAAAAGGGAATACCAATTTTGACTGATTTATTTCAAAAATGGTTTAAATTTTTAGATCAATAAATGAAAAAACAAGAACTCTCTTTAGCGCATAATTATAGCGCCTCAGATCTCCCAACTACTGAAAAATCTCCCGTAATTATTATGCTTCACGGTTATGGAAGTGATGAAAATGATTTGTTTTCATTTGCTTCAGAGCTGCCCTCAAAGTATACCATTATCTCATTAAAAGCTCCTTATCCAATACAACCTTATGGCAATGCTTGGTATGCTATTCATTTTGATAATGTAGATGGAAAATGGAGTGATGATGCTCAAGCGATAGCATCTAGAGAAAAAGTAATTATTTGTATTGATGAAATAATTGAGAAATATCAAATTGATCCCAATAATATTACTTTATTAGGGTTTAGTCAAGGAACCATTTTGAGTTTTTCAATTGCTTTAAGTTATCCTGGAAAAATAAAAAATGTCATAGGCTTAAGTGGTTATATCAATGAGGCTATAATTAAGAAAAATTATCAATATAATGATTTTAAAAACCTCTCAATATATTCATCTCACGGAAATTTAGATCAAGTAATTCCGGTTGATTGGGCCCGAAAAACAGAACCTTTTTTAAAAGAAATTGGTATTAAATGTGACTATTCTGAATTCTCTGTTGGACACGGAGTATCCCCTCAAAATTTTTATGATTTAAAAGCTTGGTTAAAAAACCATTAATACATTATAAATTTTATTGGATAGGATACATTAAAGATGAAATTTGTTTTAATTCAATTTTACGATCTTTTTTAACATAATATTCCAATACCATTTCTCCCCAATAGCGACCATCTGTATAATCTGCAAGAATCCATTTGTGATTTAAAAATTTCAACTTATTAATTTTCATATCTCCATTAATTCCTTCATAAGGCACTAATCGATTGTTTCCTTTTTTCAAATTTAGATCATAGATATAATCAGACACAAAAGTTTCTATCTCTAGCGCTTCAAAACCCAAACTTTCTATATATGAAATTGCATTTTCATTACCCTGAAGACTAAAATAGTCGGCATTTGATGAACTTTCTAAAGAATCGGTAATTACCTTTACTTGATTTTTAAGCTTATTAATTTTATTCCTCTGAGATTCTATTTTATTTTCTTGTTTTCCAAAAATCTTTTTCTCATTCATATACTGAAATATTACAAACAGCATAGCAAAGAAGAATAAATACATAAATATCGCTCGTTTCATAATTATAAGTTGATTTTTAAAGTATCATAAGCCAGGAATACATTTTTTGGTAGAGTTTTTTCTACTTCTTCATGAAATCCAAGAACATGACTAATGTGAGTTAAATAAGTTTTTTTAGGTTTTATTTCTTCAATTAATTCCAGAGCTTCTGCTAAATTTAAATGAGAATGGTGTTTTTCATATCGCAATGCATTAATAACTAAAACCTCAATTTTTTTTAATTTTTCTATTTCACGCTTCTCAATTGTTTTTACATCTGTTAAATAAGCAAAATTATCAATTTTAAAGCCCAATACTGGTAAGACTCCATGAAACGCTTCAATTGGTATTATATTTTTATCACCTAGTGAAAAAGTTGTGTTTTTATCAATTTCAATCTCATCGATAGTTGGAGCACCTGGATATTTATTTACAGTCTCAAATATATATGAAAATCGTTGCTTTAAATTTTCAAAAACTCTTTTGTGAGCAAAGAAAGATATCTTTCCTTGTTGAAAATAAAAAGGACGAATATCGTCTAAACCAGCAGTATGATCACTATGCTCGTGAGTTAATAATACTCCATCAATTTTAGTGCAATTTTCTCTCAATATTTGCTGCCTAAAATCAGGACCGCAATCAATTACAAAATTATATTCCTTCCAAGAAATTAAAATCGATACTCTTAACCTTTTATCTCTTGGATCATTACTTTTACAAACCGGATGATTACTAGCAATAACAGGGATTCCCTGAGATGTGCCAGTTCCTAAAAAAGTAATTGTTAAAGAAGATTTCATTTACACAAAAATAGCAGTATTTATTTTGTTTCACTAAGGTATTTATTAACTTTGTAAAAAGAAATATTATTCCTATGTCTATCACCATTAAAGGAGATAAAAGTTTTGAAAACATTCCTTCAATCAAGAGTAAATCGCTTCGAATTAACTTAAATGAAAATATTTACGGTTCATTTGCTGAAATAGGTGCAGGACAAGAAACCGTTAGAAATTTTTTTCAAGCTGGTGGTGCATCTGGTACAATCGCAAAGGCAATGTCTGCTTATGATAAAGATTTTAGCGATTCAATTTATGGAATTGAGAATGACGGTCGTTATGTTACAGAATCTCGACTAAAAAAGATGTTAACTCATGAAATTGGTTTAATTGAAGAACGAGTACCAAGAGAAAAGAATCCAAGTCGATTATTTTTTGCCTATGCAAATACGGTAGCAACGATAGATTTTGCTAAAAAATTTAAAGGACATGGTTGGGTAGGTATTAAATATCAAATAGAACCAGAAGGGGCTTATAATGAAATCCTATTGCATATTCGGTTTCATGAAAATGAAGCCACACTTCAACAAAATACCCTGGGAATACTAGGAGTAAATCTTATTTATGGAGCCTTCTATAAATTTAATGAACCTAAAAAATTACTGCGTTACCTATACGATCATATTGATAAAGACAAAATAGAAATTGATACTATTAATTTTTCTGGTCCTCAATTTGAAAGCGTTGACAATAGACTAATGAGCCTACAATTGGTAAAAAATAGTATGACTGAAGCCGTTATGTTTGGGCCTGATGGAAATAATATTTTACCTGCTTCTATACTCTACAAAAAAAACATACTTGCTTTACGCGGAAGTTATAGACCTGTTACTAAGGTAAATATAGACATGTACGAAAAATCTTTAGATATCTTCAAACAAGAAAAACGCGTAGATGAAAACAATACGATTGTTATTTTTGAAATCACACTTTCTAATTTAAGAGCGGAAGGTGAAATTGATGAAGAAGATTTTATGTCTCGAGCTAGACTCTTATGTTCTTTAGGACATATTGTAATGATATCTAATTTTCAAGAGTATTATAAATTAGTTGAATATTTTTCTGCATATACTAAAAAACGAATGGGATTAGCACTAGGGGTTAATAATTTGATTGATATTTTTGATGAGAAATATTACCGCCATTTAAGTGGTGGAATTTTAGAAGCTTTTGGTAAATTATTTTTTAAAGATTTGAAGGTATATCTATATCCGATGCTAAATCCAAAAAATGGTGAATACACCAATAGTGAAAATTTAAAAGTTCATCCAAGAATGAAAGAGCTTTATAAATTCTTTAAACACAACGGAAAAGTCGTAGATATTGAAGATTTTGATAAAGGCAACTTAAATATTTTCTCGAGAAAGGTTTTAAAAATGCTTGAAAACAAAGAAAATGGTTGGGAAAAACTTTTACCTACAGGAGTTTCAGAAATTATCAAACAAAAAGAATTATTTGGATATAAAGAATCCTAAATTAATTATTATCTAGTATTTGAGAAGCATGTGACTTGGTTTTAACCTTATCAATTACCTGACTCACCATTCCCTTTTCATCAATAATAAATGTTTTACGGTGTATCCCATCATATTCACGGCCCATAAACTTTTTTGGACCCCATACTCCAAAAACATTAATAACATTTTTATCTTCATCTGCTAATAATGGGAATGGAAAACTATACTTATTTCTAAAATTAGCTTGTCTTTTTTGACTATCGGCACTCACTCCAATTAATTCAAACCCTTTTTTTTGAAGTAATTCATAATTATCTCTTAAATTACAAGCTTCCATAGTACAGCCGGGAGTACTTGCTTTAGGGTAAAAGAATACAATTATTTGTTTTCCTTGATAATCGGATAATGAAATTGAATTGCCATCTTGGTCCAATGCAGTAAAATTTGGGACCTTATCTCCTACTTTTAATGTTTTCATCTATATGTTTTTTTTTATGACTAATACTTATGCATTGCCTTATATCATTTTCTTTATTGAAAAAATTTTAGCAAGCTCATTTCAATTCTTTACTTTTACACAAAAGTACATAAAATGACTAAACAAGAAAAGGTTGCATTTGTAATAAATAAACTTGAAGAAAAATATCCAGAAACTCCTATTCCTTTAAACCATAAGGATCCTTATACTTTATTAATTGCAGTATTACTTTCAGCTCAAAGTACTGATAAAGGAGTAAATAAAGTGACACCCATTCTTTTTAATAGAGCTGATAACCCATACGATATGATAAAATTATCGGTTGAAGAAATTAGGGAAATTATAAAACCTGTTGGACTATCTCCTATGAAATCAAAAGGAATTTATGGCTTATCTCATATCATTATTGATCAACATAAAGGAAAAGTTCCTCAAACATTTGAAGAACTTGAAGCCTTACCTGCAGTTGGCCATAAAACAGCTGGTGTAGTGATGTCACAAGCATTTAACATCCCTGCTTTTCCTGTAGACACTCACATACACCGATTGATGTATCGTTGGGGATTAACTAGTGGAAAAAATGTAATTCAAACAGAAAAAGACGCAAAACGGTTATTTCCAATTGAAATTTGGAATAAATTACATTTACAAATTATATTTTATGGGAGAGAATATTCACCAGCTCGTGGTTGGAATTTAGAAAATGATATCATAACTAAGACTATAGGTAGAAAAAAAATTATTAATAGTTACCAAAAAAAAAGTGATTAAAAAAAAACCTCAAAATAATATTTTGAGGTTTTTTTTATTTTTAGTTCAAAAGTGTTTCAAACTTCATTTTATTGTAGACTTTAACATTTAAAGCCTTAGAATAATCAAGAAGAAATCTTATTGTATCTTCTTTCGGAATCAAGTTTTTTTTCACGTGTTCCTTTCGTGAAGTTCCAGAGTACATTTTTTCCATATATTGATAATTTGATGTTATTTTTATTTTATAACGCATCAAAATATCATTTATTGTATTAATTAGTTAATACGATATTATGTTTTTCTATGACTTTTCTAATATTAATTAGCGCATACCTCATTCGACCCAAAGCAGTATTGATACTTACTCCTGTTTGCTCACTAATATCTTTAAAACTCATTTCTTTGTAAATTCTCATCAATAGTACTTCTTTCTGGTCTACAGGCAACTCTTGAATAATTTTTTTCAAATCCTCTTCAACTTGTCCTTTAATCATTTTTTTTTCAGCATTCAATGAACCATCATGTAAGACTGAAAAAATATCAAAGTCAGTATTATTTTCAAATTTTGGCATTCTATTATTTTTTCTAAAATAATCGATTACTAAATTATGAGAAATTCTCATTACCCATGGAATAAATTTCCCTTCTTCATTATAAGCACCTCTCTTTAAAGTATTTATAACTTTTATAAAAGTATCTTGAAAAATATCTTCTGAGACATCTTTGTCAAATACTTTTGAATAAATGAAACTGTAAATTTTTTGCTTGTGCCGAGTTATTAATTCGCTTATTGCTAATTCATCGCCTTTCATGTATGCACTCACTAAATGTGCATCTGTAGATTTGTTTTTTTTCATAACATTACTTTTTAAAACAAACAATGCACTATTATTAATGCTTGTTTGGTATAAATTATTTATTTAAAAAAGTAGTATTATGCTATAGGCTTAAATTTTTTATTATATTATTTAATGTAAATGTAAGAATAAACTATTAATAATTCAACAAAAACAATTAATATTTACAATAAAAAATATTATTTAACCTTTTTATCATAGTCAATTTGGAAAGGTTATCTTTGCAAAATACACCTAATTTTTACAATTATAATTTGAATTTTGACAACTTAGATATTAAAAAAAACATCCTTATTAAAGGAGCAAAACTCCACAATCTTAAAAATATTTCTGTGGTGATCCCTAGAAATAAATTGGTAGTCATCACTGGCTTATCAGGTAGCGGAAAGTCAAGTTTAGCATTTGACACCCTATATGCAGAAGGTCAAAGAAGATATGTAGAGAGTTTATCTTCCTATGCAAGACAATTTCTTGGAAGGTTAAACAAACCCAAAGTAGATTCGATTAAAGGAATATCTCCTGCAATTGCAATTGAACAAAAGGTAAACTCTACAAATCCTAGATCTACAGTTGGTACCACAACAGAAATCTATGATTATTTAAAATTATTATTTACACGTATTGGAAAAACAATTTCTCCAATTTCCGGTAAAGAAGTAAAAAAAGATACTATTTCTGATGTTATCAATTACATCAAACAATTTCCAGAAGGGAAAAAATTACTCCTCCTCACTCCTGTTCATTTAGAAGAAGGAAGAACCATTGAAAATAAATTACTAGCCTTATTACAACAAGGATATGCAAGAATTAAGATAGACAACACCATTCTTAGATTGGATGAATTAAAAGGAAAATCACTTCCGAAAACCATTCATTTAGTGGTAGACCGAGTTATCACTAAAAATGATGAGGATTTCATCAATAGATTGGCAGACGCTGTTCAAATTGCCTTTTTTGAAGGAAAAGGAATCTTATATATAGAAAATTTATCCGACAGTTCGACCAAAGAATTTAACAATCGCTTTGAAGCAGATGGAATTACATTTTTAACTCCAAATGTTCATTTATTCAGTTTTAACAATCCTTATGGTGCTTGCGAAACTTGTGAAGGCTATGGCGACGTTGTTGGTATTGATGCCGATTTAGTGGTTCCTAACACTGCACTATCTGTTTTTGAAAATGCTGTTTTTCCTTGGCGTGGAGAGTCCATGAGTTGGTACCGTGATCAATTTGTAAATGCAGCCTATAAATTTGATTTCCCAATTCATAAACCTTGGTTTGAACTTTCAGAAGAACAAAAAAAATTGGTATGGGAAGGTAATAAACACTTTACGGGATTAAATGAATTCTTTCAAGACTTAACTTCTAAAAGTTATAAAATTCAAAATCGTGTGATGCTTTCCCGTTATAGAGGAAAGACGAAATGTAATAATTGTAATGGTAAACGACTAAGAAAAGAAGCTGGTTATGTGAAGGTAAACGGAGTATCTATTCAAGAACTAGTTACATTACCATTAGATAAAGTAAAAGTGTTTTTCAATAATTTAGCGCTTAACAAATACGATCAGAAAGTTGCAAAGAGATTATTGATAGAAATTAATAATCGATTGGAGTTTTTAAGTAATGTAGGACTTAGCTATTTATCATTAAATAGAAAATCAAATACTTTATCTGGAGGCGAGTCACAACGAATTAATTTAGCAACTTCTTTAGGTAGTAGCCTAGTGGGTTCTATGTATATACTAGATGAACCTAGTATTGGTTTACATCCTAAAGATACTGAACGTCTGATAGAAGTTTTAAAATCGCTTCGTGATTTAGGCAACACGGTCATAGTTGTGGAACATGATGAAGACATCATGAAAGCAGCAGATGAGATAATTGATATTGGACCTGAGGCTGGTAGTTTTGGTGGTGAAGTTGTTGCTACAGGAAATTACAGTAGTTTATTAAAATCAAACTCATTAACTGCTAACTATTTAAACGGAACACTTACCATTGAGGTTCCTGCAAAAAGAAGAGTTTCTAAAAATAGTATCCGTTTGATTGGTGCACGTCATAATAATTTAAAAAATATTGATGTAGTATTTCCTTTAGGTTGTTTTACAGCTATAACTGGAGTATCTGGGAGTGGAAAAAGCACCTTAGTTAAGAACATACTATATCCAGCAATGTTAAAAGCAGTGGGAGGCTATGGTGAAAAGCCTGGACAATTTACCAAATTAGAAGGAGACTATTCAAGCATTAAAAAGGTAGAATTTGTAAATCAAAATCCAATAGGACGTTCTAGCAGGTCTAACCCAGTGACCTACATAAAAGCCTACGATGACATTAGAAGTTTATTTTCAAACCAAAAACTTTCTGACATTAGAGGTTATAAGCCTAAACATTTCTCATTTAATGTAGATGGAGGACGTTGTGAAAAGTGTAAAGGTGAAGGAGAAATTACGATCGAAATGCAATTTATGGCAGATGTTCATTTAGAATGTGATGCTTGTAAAGGAAAACGATTTAAAAAAGAAGTTTTAGAGGTTAACTTTTACAATAAAAGTATTCATGATATTTTACACATGACGGTTGATGATGCTATTTCTTTTTTCAAAACCAATGGTGAAAAAAAAATCACTTCTAAATTACAACCCTTACAAGAGGTAGGTTTGGGTTATGTTCAATTAGGCCAAAGCTCATCTACCCTTTCGGGTGGTGAAGCACAGCGAATTAAACTGGCTTCGTTTTTAATAAAAGGGACTAGCAAAGAAAAGACACTTTTTATATTTGATGAACCTACAACCGGTTTACATTTTCATGACATCAATAAATTATTAAAATCATTTTACGCATTATTAGATAAAGGTCATACGGTAATCGTTGTAGAACATAATATCGATTTAATTAAGTGTGCGGATCACATCATTGATTTAGGAAAAGACGGTGGAGAAAAAGGTGGTAAACTTTTGATTCAAGGTACGCCAGAAGAAGTTGCTAAAAACAAAAAATCATATACAGCAACTTATTTATCTGAGAAATTATAGGAAACTGATACTTGTCATTATTTAAAAGTTAAATTTTTGTAACTTTACTATTAATCCAATAATTATGAGACTTTCCATACTTATTTATTTTATTTCACTCATTTCTTATTCACAAATACCAACATTAAATGAAAATAATAGTTGGACAATAGTACATTGGTCTTTTTGGTCCGGCGGTTATGTAGGTCTTGATAGTATAATGATTTTGGGTGAAGAAATAATTAATGGAAAAACATATAAAAAAATATATCGTGATGGCGAACTAACAAATTGCAGACTAAGAGAAGAAAATGGTGTGATTTTTAGTTTTGAAGAAGACTTAAACGATGAAAAGGTGATGATTGATTTAAATCTTGAAGTTGGAGCTATTTTAACAGAGGATTATTTTTGTTTAGGTGGAGGTGGTGGTACCCTCGGCAGTTATCATATAATTGAAGTTTACACAACGTTTATTGCAGGAGCAAATAGAAAAGTTATCACTTTAGAAGGTTATGATATCTTTGGAGAGCCCATTGGATATTTTGAACAATGGATTGAAGGTATAGGCTCAACAAACGGTCTTGTCCCCTTTGGATATAATTATGATTTTTACAGCACTATGTCCTGTTTTTCAGAAAATAATAATGTGACTTATTTTAACGACTTTAATCAATGTGATCCTCCAATTCTTTTTATTGATAAATTTAACCTGAATCGTATTATTCTCTATCCAAATCCAGTCATTAATAAATCTATTTTACAACTTCCAATCGAAGCTGAAATAGACCAAATTAAAATTTATACTATTTCGGGACAATTAATAAAAACTAAAAATATCTCTTCAAATAATTACATCATCAATTCTATGGACTATGAAAACGGACTTTATTTTTATCAAGTTTATAGCAAAGGACTGCATATTAAAACTGATAAATTTATTGTTAAATAAATACTAAACCATTTATATACATGTTTTATGGCACGGTGATTGACAATATATTAATATAAAGTAAATAGTATACTTTTCATAAGTTTATAATTTTTGGTTGGTTAGTTTTTAAAATCCGTCTTTATATTAATTGAAGGCGGATTTTATAATTCTACGCATTATTTATTTTATCGAATACCAACACTCTCAGCTCATATTTTACATACTGTTATCTATATAACGGAGTTTTTTTATTTAATATTTAATAATATCGTACTTAAACTTTTAGTCAATGCACTTCTGCTGTATTTTTCAATGTTTTTAGAATTAACATTTAAATTAGCTTTTAAAAAGGCTTCGTAATAAAGTTGAAGTTGTTGTTTTAACTTTTCTTTATCAGTATACTTAAAATACACTCCAGTATTCGTTTCTTTTATAATCCCTTCCACATCACTACCTTCAGGTCCTATAGCCAGTATGGGCCTATTTGCAGCAACATATTCAAACAATTTTCCAGGAATAATAGATTTAGTTTCTGGACTGTCTATTTCAACTAATAATAATACTTGTGCATCATGTTGAATTTGAATAGCTTCCTGATGTGAAACATAACCCAATGTTTTATAATTTTCTGTTAATCCAAAAAATGCGAGGCTTTCTAAAACATCCTCGCTTACTGCACCTACTAATTTAATAAGTAAATTCTTAGAAAATACTTTGTTTTCATCTTTTAATTCTGATAGAATTTCCCACAATAATTCTGGATTTCTATTGGTTAATAAAGAACCAATATGGGCTATTGAAAATTGAGCATCTAAATTAGGTTCTATTTTTTCTAAAATATCATATCCATTACTAATAACTTCGATGGGTACCGAAGTGATATTTTGAAATTCTTTTTTAGTTCTTGCGCTAGTTACCACCACTAAATCTGAATTATTTAATACTTTGGATTCTAATTTTAAATGCTTTTTTTGAGCTCTTTTATTTAATCGAAGTGATTGATGATAATGAATAGTTGTCCAAGGATCTCTAAAATCTGCTACCCATTTTATTCCCAGTTTCTCTTTTAATGCCATTCCAATTAAATGCAAACTATGAGGAGGGCCTGAACTTATAACAATGTCCATATCATTTTTAGCAAGATACTCCTTCAAAAAGCCTACAGCGGGTTTTACCCATCCTATTCTTGCATCTGGAATAAAAAAATTACCTCGAATCCATAATAATAATTTTTCTAAAACAGATTGATTCTTGTTCGTTATAATCCCACTACTTACTTGCTTAGTTTTCTTTTTTGAAAATATTTTGGCAAATCCATAAGGCTCTTTAATTGGAAACCTAATGATCTCTATTCCTTCAGGTATTTCAGAAACAATACTTTTATCCTGTAATGGATAATGAGGGTTATCCGGAATAAAAACTACAGGTTCAATTCCAAAATCTTTAAAATAAGTAACAAATTTTAGCCATCTTTGAACACCTGGACCTCCTGCTGGTGGCCAATAATAAGTAATGACAAGTGCTCTTTTCATGGTTTATTTTTCATTATTGAGCGTTTCTTTTTTTCTATAATTATAAAATATAGCTCCTAGCAATACCAATAAAAACAATGCGCTAGTCGCTAAAGAAATTTTACTTCCTATGGCAACAACTTCAGGTTCAAACTTATATTCAATGGTATGGTTTCCTTCTGGTATTTTCATGGCACGCAGCAGGTAATTAGCTCTAAAATGTGTTACTGGCTGACCATCTATATAAGCATTCCAACCATTTGAATAATAAGCTTCAGAGAAAAGTGCTAATTGTGGAGATACCGTTGAAGATTCATATACCAAATAATTAGGAGCATGGCTCTTTAAGCTTATCGTTGCGGTCGAGTCTCGTTCTATATTTTCCAAAGGTGTTTTTTGGGAAAATTCTTGATGAACAATAGCGGTTCTTTTTGTATCCAAACTATCAAGCAATAACAACTCTTCATTTGCGTTTTCAGCGAAGATTATATTTTCTACAAACCAAGCTGGTCCATTTGCATAGGGATTGCGTTGAGGAACTTTTGTACCACTTTTATCTTCAGTAATGATATATCGAACGTTCATCATATTTAAAATTCCAATATCACCCTTACTTAAATAAAAATTATCGACATCCTGAATACGTGCAGGTTTTGCAGCGTGATATCCTCCTAAAGCATTGTGATAAAAACTTGCTCGCCCACTATTAAAGGGGCTTGAAGTAAGATCGTATACACGAAAGTAATCTGTATCCTTTAAAATTTCTTTATCTGCAAAATTTTCCTGAAAAGGATGCGTCATAACTCTTGCTACAACAAAATCATCACTATTAACATATCGCCTATCAACTCCAACTAAATCGATTACAATTAATAATGCAAATATTGCGATCGTTGTTTCTTGCTTTAATTTTGCTTTCAAGAAAAACCATAAAACTCCGGCAGACAAAACAATCAAAATTAATGATCGAATGGCATCATTATTAAATAAAGTCATCCGGTCATCTTTCATAGCGTCCACAAAATCAGGACCTAAATCCTTTATAAAATAGGAATCATAAGGACTGGAAAAATCAAACAATATCGATTTAAACAAGATAAATACAACAGCTGTACCAGCGCTAATCGCAGTAGCATATAATACGATTTTTTTCTTTTTTTCGAAGGCTATAGAACTATTAAAAAGGAACTGTTGCAGGCCTAAAATAGCCAGTATAGGCATTAATAATTCTAATAATACCTGTATCGATGAAACTGCCCTAAATTTATTATATAATGGAATGTATTCAATAAAAAAGTCGGTGAGTATGCTGAAATTTTTACCCCAAGATAAGAGTAAGCTCAATATAATACCTGTAACTAACCACCATTTTATTTTGTCTTTAATTAAAAACAAAGCAAGTATTGTCAAGAAAATAATAATTGCTCCTATATACGCAGGTGCAGCAACAATGGGTTGATCTCCCCAATACATAGGCACTTGATTTAAGATTTGATTTGCCTCCTGTGGAGAGGCTCCCAATTGCATAATAGCATTCATTGATTTAGGATTATCCGGTAAAGGTTCTGATGAGCCTCCACCCATAAATCTTGGAATAAATAAATTAAAACTTTCTAATTTTCCATAACTATATTCTGTTATATAATCATAATCCAGGCCTTTATTTGCTTCCTTAGTACTTCCATCAGCGTTGATCGTCAATTTACTTTTGCCACGAGTTGACGTGTCGGCATATTCTTTGGTTGCTAATATATTGGTAGCATTAAGACCAATGGCAAAAACAACTGCCACCACTAAAACCCCTACACCTTTAAAAAAGTTAAGCAATTTTTTCTTTTTATAGGAGTCGATTAGATAAACAAGACCTATGACTAAAACTACTAATAATAAATAATAAGTCATTTGAAAATGATTGGCAACCAGTTCCAAAGCCATGGCAATTGTAGTTAGTATAAATCCTTTTAAATAATTACCTCTTAATGCTAATAATATTCCACTTAATACCAATGGCATATAGGCAATTGCATGGGCTTTAGCATTATGACCAACTCCCAAAATAATTATTAAGTAGGTGGAAAATCCAAATGCTAAAGCACCTACAAAAGCCAATTTATAATCTAGTTTTAAAACTAAAAACAATATATACATCCCAATAAAATACAGAAATAAATAATCTGCGGGTCTAGGTAAAAACCGGAGCGTAAGGTCTAATTTCTTAATGTAGTTGTGTGGATATTTCGCCCCTAATTGATAGGTTGGCATTCCTCCAAAAGCAGCATTGGTCCAATATGTTTCTTCACCAGTTGATTTTCTAAAATCATTTTGCTGTTTAGCCATTCCGGTGTATTGAACAATATCACTCTGAAAAATTTTTTTTCCTTGCAATACTGGACTAAAATAAGCTAAAGAAATGATTACAAATAATACCAAAACAATAAAATGGGGAAGAAATTTATATAAACGCTGCATCATGTATTTTAAATAATAAATGGTTAATTTATGAAAAATTATGCAGTTCCTTTAAATAAATAAAATAAGAACATATTTATAGTTACTCCAGCTCTTCATAGTCTATGTACTCACCAACTTCAGGATTGGAGGTTTTTGTATTAGCATTTGATTTATCAATACTAATTGTTCCCTCATCTTCTTTTTTTCTAGAAGTTGTATTAAAAGGATTATTATCAAAAGGTTGCCCGAAACGGTCACTTGCCTTTTTTGCAATATATTTTATCAAATATGGCTTTAAAAATTTAAAAACAATTTTTAAACCATAGTATACTAGAAGTATAATTAGTATTGTTTGTAAAAAGGAATTCATAGCATTCATTAAAATATCGCCAAAAATACAAATAGAATATATAATTTAAGAAAAACTACTATTAAATAAATGATAAATTTATATCTTTGGATTTAACCGAATATCGTATGAAAATTAAACAAACTGGAATATTTTTTCTTTTATTATTCAGTTATTTATCTCTATTTGCACAATATACGGAGACAATCAACTCCAACAGACCTGGTTTCTCTCAAGGAGCTTTTTCGGTGGGTAAACAAATCCTTCAATTTGAAGCAGGTTTTGGCTTGGGTAAAGAAGAGCATTCCCTTTTAAATAATGAAACAAGCGCTTTTATTATTGATTATGAAATAAGATATGGAGTCTGGAAAGAGGAATTAGAAATTAGTTTAATTGGGTCCTATCAGTCCAATTCAAAAACATTGTTACAAAGTCAAAGCACTTATACCGAACGTAATTTTAACGCTAATACATTAGGAGCAAAATATTTATTTTTTGACCCCTATCGTAAAAAAGCTTTAGAAAAACCAAATCTATATAGTTGGAAAGCTAATAATGGTTTTCACTGGAAGGATTTAATTCCAGCTATGTCGATTTATGCGGGAGCAAATTTTGATCAAGCAGATAATCCTTTAACCCATATTCCTGACACTCAATTAACCCTATTTAATGAACAGGTAGAAACTGGAATGGAGATAAGCCCAACAGTAGCTATTGCGACTCAAAACAATTGGGAAAGTTGGGTTTTTGTCATCAATCTTATCGGTGAACGATTGACACTGGATGAAAAATCCTATTCTTATATTTTAACCTTAACACATACATTCAATGCCAAATTAGCTGCTTTTATAGAAAATCAAGGAATAAAAAGTGATTTTTATGCAGATCAACTATTTAGGGGTGGTGCCACCTATTTAATAAATAAGAATTTTCAAATAGATGCATCTATCTTATTAAATTTTAAAGACACTCCGTCTAGATTATATGGTAGATTTGGTGTTTCTTATAGATTTGACATGCATAAAAAAGATGAATATATAGAAGATAAAGGAAAGGCTGGTAGAGAAAAGAAAAAAAAGGAAAAAAATAGCACGAAAAAGAAAACAAAAAACAAAAAAAGTAAACGAAAAAATAATCTAGATATAGAAGATGATGGATTAAATTAGCATTAATGTTTTATGATTGACGTAAAAGAAATAACATCGAAAAAGAAATTATTACAATTCGTAAAATTTCCTTTTGATTTATATAAAGATTGTAAATACTGGGTACCACCACTCACCAAGGACGAGATGGAAACCTTAGATAAGGTTAATAACCCTGTTTTTAAGAATGCGGAAGCAACTTATTTTCTAGCTTATAAAGAAGGTAAAATTGTGGGCCGCATTGCGGTTATTATTAATCATATTGAAATCAACGAACTCCAGAAGAAAAAAGTGAGATTTGGTTGGTTGGATATGATTGATGACATAGCCGTAACCAAAGCATTATTGCAAAAGGTATACGATATTGGCAAAGAGAACAATCTCGAATATGCAGAGGGTCCTGTTGGATTTTCTAATATGGAAAAAGCCGGAATTTTAACCTATGGCTATGAGGAATTAAATACTATGATCACCTGGTATCAATACCCCTATTATGCAGCACACTTAAAGTCTTTAGGTTACAAAAAACAAGCAACTTGGGTAGAATTTAAATTGTATAATCCCAGTGAAACTTCTGCTAAAGTTAAAAGATTTTCAAGTATTATTAAAGAGAAATATAGTTTAGAAGTAATTCGATTTAAAAAGAAGAAAAGCATACTGCCTTATGTAGATGAAATGTTTGAATTATTAAATAAAACTTATAATTTACTGCAAACTTTTGTTCCTATACAACAATACCAAATAGATCATTATAAGGAAAAATATTTTAATTTTATCAATCCAGAATACATTACTTGTATTTTGGATAAAAATAAAAAATTAATCGCTTTCTCCATAGTAATGCCGTCATTTTCAAAAGCGTTAAAAAAAGCTAATGGCTCTTTATTCCCTTTTGGATGGTATTATTTAATGAAGGCTCAAAAAAAGAATGATACGGCTGCTTTTTATTTGATTGGGGTAGATCCAGAATATCAAGGGAAAGGGGTTACGGCAATAATATTTGAAGAAATGGGTGCTATTTTCAGGAAAAAAGGAATTGTTCAAACAGAAACCAATCCTGAACTTGAAGAAAACATTGCTGTACAACAATTATGGAAGGATAACAGTCCTGTAAAACATAAGGAACGAAGTACTTTCAGAATTCAATTATAACAAATTCAAATGTTTTTTAAAAAACAGGTTTACTTAATTTATTTGGTGCTATTTTTTATTTCCTGTAAATCGGACTCATCACTTCCAGATCCATTAGTTGCAGGATGGAAAGGGGAAAGTGTTTGTGAATTATTAGAAGATAACACATCGCAAAGAATCCTAAAATGTACTTTTGCTCCTGGTGTTGGCCATGAACGTCATTTTCACCTACCACACTTTGGATATACTCTTTCTGGAAGTACTTTTAGAATAAAAGACACCACGGGTACAAGAGAAATTAAGGTAGAAACTGGCAGTTACTTTAACAGTAAAGGCACCAAATGGCATGAAGTACTAAATATTGGTGATCGCACTGCAATTTTTCTTATTATAGAACCGAAATAAATACAAATTACTCTCCAAAAGCAGCAGCAACTGCAGCAGAAAGTCTTTTATAAGTACCATTTTCTAGTCGTTCTCTTATTGCTGAGAACGCCTTTAATGTTAAATCAACATCTTCTAAAGTATGAGTAGTTGTTGGAATCATACGCAATAATATAAGTCCTTTCGGAATTACTGGGTACACAACAATAGAACAGAAAATCCCATGATTTTCGCGTAAATCTTTTACCAATGCCATAGCTTCAGGTACAGAGCCTTTTAGATAAACAGGAGTTACACAAGATTGTGTAGTTCCGATATCAAATCCTCTTTCTTTAAGACCTCCTTGTAATGCTCTTACATTTTCCCAGAGTTTGTCTTTTAACTCTGGCATCGTACGCAACATATCCAAACGTTTTAAAGCTCCAACTACTAACTGCATTTGCAAAGATTTAGCAAACATTTGTGAACGCATATTGTATTTTAAGTAGTTGATTATTTCTTCTTCAGCAGCAATAAAAGCACCTGTACTCGCCATCGACTTTGCAAAGGTTGCAAAATAGATATCAATATCGTCTTGCACTCCTTGTTCTTCTCCAGCTCCAGCTCCAGTTTTACCTAGGGTACCAAAACCATGCGCATCGTCTACAAACAATCGAAAGTTATACTTTTTCTTAAGAGCAACAATTTCTTTTAATCTTCCTTGTTCTCCACGCATTCCGAAAACTCCTTCTGAAATTAATAGAATACCTCCACCACTTACTTTTGCCATTTTAGTAGCTCGCTGTAAGTTTTTTTCAATGCTCTCTAGGTCATTGTGTTTATAAGTAAAACGCTTTCCTAAGTGCAAACGAACTCCATCTATGATACATGCATGCGCATCAACATCATAGACGATTACATCGTCTTTTGAAACTAAAGCATCAATAGAAGATACTATTCCTTGGTATCCAAAATTTAATAAATAAGCAGCTTCTTTATTTACAAATTCTGCTAACTCATCTTGTAATTGATCATGAAGTTCTGTATGACCACTCATCATTCTGGCACCCATTGGGTAGGCAGAACCGTATTTAACACCTGCCTCAGCATCCACTTTTCTTACTTCTGGGTGATTTGCTAATCCAAGATAATCATTGATACTCCAAGTAATTACTTCTTTCCCTTGGAATTTCATGCGGTTAGAAATTGGTCCTTCTAATTTAGGAAACACAAAATAACCTTCCGCTACTTCAGCCCATTTTCCTAAAGGTCCCTTGCTCTTGTGTATTTTATCGAATAAATCTTTCGCCATTATAGTAAGTTTAAGTTTGCTCACAAAAATACTGCTTTTTTACTATATGACCATCAACTTCTTTGTAAGAAATAAACATCAAAAAAGCCACTATAGAGAGTGGCTTTATAATTCTTTATATTATTAATATGTTATTTCACGTAATTTATTTCTGAAACTTCTGTTTTTTTACTGTCAAAAAATCCTTGTTGTTCCATCCATTTATCACTGTATACTTTACTCATATACCGGGAACCATGATCAGGAAAAATGACTACGACGATACTGTCTTTATCAAAGATTCCTTCCTTATTAAGTATTTTTAAACCTTCCATAGTAGCTCCACTAGTATACCCAACAAAAAGCCCTTCATTACTGGCTATTTCTCTAGCGGCATGGGCACTACCCTCATCAGTCACTTTTACAAAACGATCAATTTGATCAAAATCTGTTGCAGATGGAATTAAGTTTTTACCCAATCCTTCAATTCGATAAGGGTGTATTTCACCTTTGTCAAATTCTTTAGTCTCATGGTATTTTTTTAGTACTGAACCATAAGCATCAATACCAATAATGCTTACCTCTTTATTTTGTTCTTTTAAATAACGAGCAATTCCAGATATAGTACCTCCAGTACCACTACAAGCAACCAGATGAGTAATCTTACCTTCTGTTTGTTTCCAAATTTCTGGTCCTGTAGATTTATAATGTGCCTCGATATTTAATTCATTAAAATATTGATTGATATATATAGAATCTTTTGTCTCTTTATGTAATCTCTTAGCTACTTCGTAATATGATTTTGGATCATCAGCAGGAACATGAGCCGGGCAAACATAAACCTCTGCTCCCATTGTTTTAAGCATGTCAATTTTATCTGGAGATGATTTTGAACTTACCGCAAGTATACATTTATACCCTTTTACAATACTTACCATAGCTAAACTAAAACCAGTATTACCACTAGTTGTTTCAATAATAGTATCGCCAGGATTCAAAATTCCTTTTCTTTCGGCTTCTTCAATAATATAAAGAGCAATTCTGTCTTTAGAAGAATGTCCTGGATTAAAACCTTCTACTTTTGCATAGAAGTTTCCTTTAAAATTTGAAGTAATTTTATTAAGCTTAATTAAAGGAGTATTTCCTATAAGAGCTAATGTATTATCATAGACATTTAAATCTTCTTTCATATGAGGCATTTCTTTTGTAAAATATGATTAAAAACCATTGCTTTTTAACAATACAAATTTACAATAAAAATATTAACTAGTTTTTAATTCCTTCTAAATCTAATAAAAAAGCATAAGATCTAGCATACTTTTTCAACGCATTAAAACGTCCAGATGCACCACCATGACCTGCTTCCATGTTAATATGGAATAGTAATAAATTATCATCAGTTTTCATATCTCTTAACTTAGCAACCCATTTTGCTGGTTCCCAATATTGAACTTGAGAATCATGTAAACCTGTAGTTACTAATAGATTAGGATATGCCTTTGCCATTACTTGATCATAAGGAGAATATGAAGTCATATATTTATAATATTCCTTTTCGTTTGGATTTCCCCATTCGTCGTATTCACCTGTGGTTAAAGGAATGGTATCATCAAGCATCGTTGTAGTAACATCCACAAAAGGAACTGCAGCTATAACTCCATTATAGAGTTCAGGAGCCATATTAGTGATTGCACCCATTAATAAACCACCTGCGGAACCTCCATTTGCATACAAATGATTAGACGATGTATATTTTTCTTCAATTAAATATTTTGAAACATCTACAAAATCTGTAAAAGTGTTTTTCTTATTAAATAATTTTCCATCTTCATACCAGTTTCTACCTAAATACTCACTACCTCTAACATGAGCAATAGCAAAAATAAAGCCTCTGTCTAACAAACTTAACCTAATTGTTGAAAAATAAGGATCTACCGTGCTACCGTATGAACCATATGCGTATAGTAATAAGGGGTTTTTTCCATTCATTTTCATTCCTTTTTTATAGACCATAGAAACAGGTATTTTGGTACCGTCTTCTGCAGTGGCCCATACCCTTTTGGAATCGTAATTATTTTTATCAAAATCTCCTCCTAAAACCGCCGCTTCTTTTAGAATTGTTTGTTCTTTCGTTTCCATATTATAATCAATGATGGATGAAGGAGTTGTTAGGGAGTTATAAACATAACGAAGTACCTTAGAATCAAATTCTGGATTTACAGATGAATATGCGGTATAGGTTTCGCTTTCGAAAGGCAAATAATATTCATTTGTTCCGTCCCAGGAAACAATTTTAATTTGAGTTAGTCCGTTTTTTCTTTCAGAGATCACATAATAATCTTTAAAAATTTCTATATCTTCTAATAGTACCTCTTCACGATGTGGAATCATATCCACCCAATTATCCATCGTTGTTTGGGTATCTGGAGTCTTCATTAATTTAAAATTAGTAGCTTCATCTTTATTGGTTAATACATAAAAGGAATCGTCGTAATGAGAAATCGTATATTCCAAACCTCTCACTCTGGGCTGAAATACTTTAAAATCATCAAAAGGCGTATCAGCATTAAGAATTCTATATGCCGATGTTAGTGTACTATAACTACCAATCACAATAAATTTATCAGACTTTGTCTTATAAACAAATGTTCCAAATGTATCATCATCTTCTGTGAATATTAACTCATCTTTTTCTGATGAAGAACCTAAACGATGTCTAAATATTTTATTTGAACGCAATGTTTTTTCCTCTTTTTTAGTATAAAATAATGTCTCATTATCATTTGCCCAAGTAGCACCACCAGTGGTAAGCGGAATATTTTCATCCAATAATTCTCCGGTTAATAAATCCTTGATATAAATGGTATAATTTCTTCTGCTTAAGGTATCAACTCCAAATGAAACCTTTGTATTATCAGGACTGACATTTAAACCAGATAAATTATAATACGAATGTCCCTCAGCCATCTCATTTACATTAAACAATAATTCTTCAGCGGCTCCCAAGCTATCTTTTTTACGGGTATAAATTGGATAATCCTTTCCTGTTTCGAATTTTGTAATGTAATAATAACCGTTATATTTATAAGGTACAGATTCATCATCTTCCTTGATTCGGCTTTTCATTTCCTCAAACAAATCTTTTTGAAAATCATTGGTATGAGCTGTTTTCTTTTCGTAATAATCATTTTCACGTTCCAAGTAATCTATTACCTCTTCATTTTCACGCTGATTTAACCAATAGTAATTATCGATTCTTACATCACCATGCTTTTCTAAATGCTTTTCAATCTTTTCTGCTTTTGGAGCTTCTATATCCATATTTTTTTTTGAATGTTCTTCGTTTTTACAAGAGGTGGCAAAAATAAGGCTTACCATCGAAATAATGATTGTTTTTTTCATCTTGAATTTATTAATGAGTTTGATTACAATATACTGATTTTGTTTAAATATTGTTGTTTGGTTGAAAGTTTTACAAAGGTTATAATTTTACTGAATGAAGTCCTAGTTTATGAAATTAACAAAACAGGTTCGATCTTGCCTTTAAAAAAATAATATCGAAAAATTTCGGAATGGATCTTTTCTAAAACTGATAATTATTAATGGTTTCTAATACGATTTCATGCATCACATCTGAATAATCCAAATGAGTTACCATTCGTAATTTTCCCTGACCCATATCACTAATTTTAATGTTTTTTAGTAACATATCGTTTATAAACTTGTCTTTTGATAATTCATCCACTACATTAAAAATAACAATATTGGTTTCTGTAGGTTCTACATTTTTCACAAAAGAAACCTCCTCCAAAGTTCTTGCTATTTCTTTTGCCTTTTCATGGTCCAATGCTAAACGATCTACTTGATGGTCTAATGCATATAAACCTGCTGCGGCCATAAAACCTATTTGTCGCATTGCTCCACCTAATATTTTACGAATTCTTATCGATCTTTTCATAAGGTCATTAGTCCCTAATAAAATGGTTCCCATAGGAGTTCCCAAACCCTTACTTAAACAAATTGAAATAGAATCGAAGGTCTTACCATAATCTTTAGGATCTTCATTTTTTGCAACAATAGCATTCATTAATCGAGCACCGTCTAGGTGCAAGCCCAATCCATAATCAGTACAAACCTGTCTTACTTTTTTAAATTCGTTAAAATCATAACAAGCTCCACCTCCTTTATTGGTGGTATTCTCTAAACAAACTAAAGTTGTATTTGCGGTGTGATAATTTGAAATTGGACTGATCCCCGCTTCAATTGCTGTTGCAGTTATCATTCCACGTTCTCCATCAATTAAATTACAAGTAACTCCACTATTAAAAGCAGCACCACCAGCCTCATAATTATAAACGTGGGCCCATTTATCACAAATTAATTGATCTCCTGGTTGGGTGTGCAATTTTATAGCTGCTTGATTAGACATAGAACCTGTTGGAAAAAACAAAGCAGTTTCCATACCAAATTTTTCGGCAAACCTTCTTTCCAATTCATTAACAGATGGATCTTCCTTATAAACATCATCTCCGGTTTGAGCGGTCATTATCGCATCTAGCATACCTTGAGTAGGTTTAGTAACTGTATCACTTCGCAAATCTATTGTCATAATAGCCATATTTTTTATCCTATAATTCTCGTCTAAACTTGGATTCGATTGATTGAATTTCTTCATTCAAAATATTTTCAAGTTCGACAATTTTCAAATTATTATTATAGTCAAAATTAATATTTTTGTTGGAAGCATTTGTTGTTAATTGAAACAAATTATAAGTTTGACCAAAGGATTGTTCATCAACATTAAATTGAAACACCGTTTGACAGGGATGAATAGAAATATCTTCTACTACTTTATCTTTTGGAGACTCCAATTCGTATTGCTTTACTTGTACTTGAAGTTGTTGAATATTTGTAGAAATATAATTTAAAATATTTATATTATTTATTGGTAAAGCAAAAAATATTCCACAATTATCAATTTTTTTAACTAAAGATCTATTGTCTTCATTCCAAAAAACATACACTTCATAATAGGTGCCTTTTGAAGAACAATTAGTGCCATCAGACAATCTAAAAACATCAATAATCCCATCGCAATATTCATATTTATACATGTAATCCGTTATGTTTCTTGCTTCCAAACTTTTTGTGAATTTAGCAACTAAATGATCTACGTGTTTTTTTTCGTGTTGAGCATGCAATCCTATAGTAGTCCAAACAAAAATAATTACTAAAAGATATTTCATGTTTTTTTTATTTTATTGAATTGAACATTGAAAACTTCCTATGGGGCTGCCATCCGGAATTTTTGGTGTTTTAAAAGTTTTAAATTTTTCAGGATACTTTCTATATTCATTTATTTCTCTTAATAATTGCATATTAAAAATAGCATTATCATCATTTAACAATGAAGTTAAATCATCCAGATTTTTATTGGCAATGGCTTTAACTTGCGCAATAGATTTAGTTGAAGAAATTAAATTAAATAGGTTTTGCAATAGCCGATATTGTATGGTGTTAGAAACTTCTTCTTCATAACTAGTATTCATTTTAATTTTAAAACAATGGTCAATTAAGGGGTTTAAAACACCATCAAGTCCTAAATTTTTTTCTGAAATTGCGCGCTGTTCCACTAACCTATTAGCACGTTCAGAGTTTAGCAATAATCGCAATGTCATATCACTAGCAGTAGCAACCGCACCTAAAGCATCGAACGCAACATTGGTATTACTTTTAAAAGATTCTCTAGTCCTTTGGTAAGCCATCGCTCTTGGTGGAAATAATTTTAATTTAGCTTCCGGGATTAGTAACGTTTGAACGGATATTGTTTTTAAGACCGATTTTAAAGCCTGCTCTTGTTCTTTTTTAGAAATAACTTCTACCACAACTCCGTCACTACCTTTTACAGCGTAATTATAATTTAAACCTCCAATATTTTTTATGGCAGCTTCAGTTTGATAACGATGGTAAAAATACAAGGGTACAAATACATCCTCTAAAACAGTATAGGGCTCATCATTTCTAATATTATCAATAGAAAAATTTTCTATAGCTTGATTTCTTATGGCTAAAACAGACTCCAATTCTTCAGAAGCATTTTCACCATTGTCCCATAAATGGGCTTTTCCGTGAGCACTACCTTGTGGACGCGCATCGGTATCTGAAATATATTGAAAACCATCTATAAATGCATTGGATAAGATTCCTCTCAAATATTTTTTTTCTTCCATCCCTTTCGGCACATTACTATAAGAATAAGCAACTGTTACCTTATCCCAGTCTCCAATTCCAGTATCGTAAGCATTGGAAAAATCAATTTCACCATTTTTTAATGTTAAAGTAGGATGCGGGTAATCCATCACACTAGATCTATTTGTTGGGCTTGCTGCAAAATTATGAGCAAATCCTAAGGTATGGCCTACCTCATGTGCTGCTAGTTGCCTAATTCGAGCTAACGCCATAGATAACATAGGCTCGTAATTATCGTCTCTTTCTGCAAAAGGTTGATTCATCAATGCCTGAGCAATTAAAAAATCTTGTCGGATGCGAAGACTACCCAGACTAACATGTCCCTTTATAATTTCTCCAGTTCTAGGATCACTTATTGTACTTCCATAACTCCAACCTCTTGTAGAACGATGTACCCATTGTATTAAATTATAACGAAGGTCTAAGGGGTCAGCATCTTCTGGCAGCATTTTTACTTGAAAACCATTTTTATAACCAATGGCCTCAAATGCTTGATTCCACCAACTAGCTCCTTCTAATAAAGCCGAACGAATGGGTTCCGGTGTTCCTGAATCCAAATAATAAATGATAGGTTCAACTGCTTCAGATATCGCTAAGTCGGGGTTTTTCTTTTCTAAACGATGCCTATAAATAAATCGTTTTTTTATGGGCTCCCAAATAGGTGTCGCGTAATCCATGTATTCCATTGGAAAAGAACCGCACCTGGTCTCAAATACTCTAGGGCTGTACTTATCATCGGGTAAAGCTACAAAACTATAATGTTGAATTACAGAAATTGCAGTTTCATCAGGTGTAACTGGATTAATATTTTTACCAGTTGGTTCTCCAATAAAAGTAAGCAAGGATTCAAAGATTACATTTTCAGGGAAGGCTTTTGTATTTTCCATCCATAATACATTTCTTGTTTTATCTAATTTATAAACCCCTTCTTTCGCTTTTTTTAAGCGATTGGCTACCCGATGAGCATCTTGCATTAAAAAAGGTGTCAAATCGATTATATAAGTATCCTCAATAATTTCTTTTATTGGGAAACCAAATAAAACCGACTCGGCAAAAGCTTGTTTAATGGATTTTTTTTCTAACTCATTGTTAGTAATCGCTCTAAAGTCTTGATTTGGTTGAATTAACAATATTTTATTTCCACTTTTAATAAACTTCACAATTACTCCATCACCGATTTTACCTCGATCCAATCCAATATCATTCGATCCCATTCCTGTGGCAAGGAAATGAGCATATAAAAATTCAGTATCTAATTGATCTACTTCGAGATAAATCTCACCCTCAGATTCAGAATAATGAAAATTAAAAAAACCATTAAACATTTTTAAGTCTTTTTTTTCTGCTAAAAATTGCGCGTGAACTGAATTGAATCCAAAAAAGAAAAGGAAACAAAGAATCGGATATTTCATGGCTGTATGTATTTAGTTATTTTCTAGGCTTATCATCGACAAGAATTGTAATATCAAAATATTCACTTTTGCTTATTGATTTAGTTTTTTGTTTAATCAATAGGTTTTAGAAATCATTTATTTCTTTAAACGCAAAAAAATTATCAGTTGGTATTATAAAAATAAGATTTTTTAAATCTATAAAAAATATCGGAATTTTCATTTAATATGAGTTGTTAAATTATATATTTACTAATTATTAACTGTTAATTAATTTACTCCCTAATTTTGGGCTTTAGATATGATAACAACAGATCAACTTAATGATCTCAGAAAGCGCCTGGATGCGCTAAGGAGGTATCTTTGACGTTGCTGGTAAGCAAATAGAAATCGCTAACGACGAAGAAAAAACATACGATCCAAATTTCTGGGACCATCCAAAAGATGCGGAAGCTTTTATGAAAATGCTTCGTACCAAAAAGAATTGGATTAGCGACTTTAAGAATGCTGAAGCATTAAACGACGATACAGAAATACTTTATGAGTTTTTTAAAGAAGGGGAAGGTAGCCCTGAACAAGTACAAAAACGATTTGATGAGGCATTGACTGCAATTGAAGCTTTAGAATTTAGGAATATGCTAAGTGAAGAAGGTGATCACCTTAGTGCTGTTTTACAAATTACAGCAGGTGCAGGTGGTACCGAAAGTTGTGATTGGGCAGAAATGTTAATGCGAATGTATTTAATGTGGGCAGAAAAACATGATCTTAATGTCAAAGAACTAAACTTTCAGTCTGGTGATGTTGCTGGCATTAAAACCGTAACGATAGAAATAGATGGCGAATTTGCTTTTGGATGGTTAAAAGGAGAAAATGGTGTTCATAGATTGGTGCGCATCTCCCCTTTTGATAGCAATGCAAAACGACACACAAGTTTCGCTTCCGTTTATGTATATCCTTTGGTGGATGATGCGATTGAAATATCCATCAATCCTTCAGATATTTCCTGGGCATTTGCTCGAAGTGGTGGTGCTGGTGGACAAAATGTAAATAAAGTAGAGACAAAAGCAATATTAACACATGCTCCTACAGGTATTATGATTCATAATTCTGAAACTAGGTCTCAATTAGAAAATCGAGAAAAAGCGATGCAAATGTTAAAGTCGCAATTGTATGAAATTGAATTGCGAAAGCAGCAGGCACAGCGAAATGAAATTGAATCTGGTAAAATGGCTATTGAATGGGGATCTCAAATAAGAAACTATGTACTTCATCCATACAAGTTAATTAAAGATGTAAGAACAGCTCATGAAACTGGAAATGTAGATGCAGTACTCAATGGAGATTTAGATGGATTTTTAAAGGCCTATTTAATGACTAATGGCCAAGAAGAAAAAAATGATGAATTATAAAAAAAGCAGCTAATTAATTAGCTGCTTTTTTAAATTTTTATATAATAAAAAACTATTTGTTTACTGGTTTTTTCCTTCCCAAATACTTAATGATTTTGTATTAAGCGCTACATAATCATTATTCCCTGCTTCGTTAGCTAATTTTAATGATTCTTTAGCTGCTTTTATAGCTCCTTTTTTATCTCCTGATTTGGCATAAATTAAAGATTGTTGACGGTAATACCAAAAAGCTGGATTTTCACGCATTTCAATTGCCTTGTCAATCCACATTTTAGCTTTATCAATGTCTTTACCTGCATTTAAATAATAGACCGCTGCACTATAATAATCACCAGCATTAGGACCATCCATAACTGTTGCTATACTTTCGGTTACCTGAGCGTCTGTAAAAAACGAAATGGGTACGCCAACATATACGTTGTCCCATATAAAGCCTAGAGTTGCAGAATCGTTTGTGATAGAGTCAAATGAAATGGTAAACGTTTCTACCTTTACAGGCATGGTATTTACATTTGCTTTTACAGATGCTACAACTTTTTCAGTGTCCCATTCAGAAGGAACTCCCCAGTTGGAAGTCTCCGTGTAAAAATATACCTCCCAAGATTGCGCATTTGGTTTGGTGAAAATAGCATAAGTTCCAGCCTTGACTATTTTAGAACCTATTTTTACACTCTTATCAAAACTAATCGTGGTATTTTTATTAGCACCTGTTCTCCACATTTCACCGTAAGGAACCAACGTTCCAAATATTTCTCTTTCACGCATCGAAGGCCTTGAATAAGAAAGTTCTAAACTCGTAAGTCCTACCGTTTGAGTTACTGTTTGAGAGGTACTTGGTTGTGGTGTTTTAACTTGAGCATTTACAGTTGATGTAATAGCAAAAACAAAAACGAATATCATTAGTTTTTTCATAATATTTAGTATTAATTAATTTTTAGATACTTACAAAATTAATCAATACTATTCACAAAGATTTAAATAATCCAAAAAAATATTACTTACTGTTAAATATGAATTTATTTTTAAATATTTATTATTTTTTGTGTTTAATCGATGTTTTTAATACTTTTATCGATATTATAAGTGTTTTAATGAATTATTAAATTAGAAGTCATGGGGAATTATAAATGTGTAAACGGGGAATTAACAGTAAAGTTCAACCCGACTAAATGTATTCATGCTGAGCGTTGCGCCAATGGATTATCTGAAGTATTTAGTACTTCTATTTTACCTTGGATCAATTTAGAAGCATCGTCTCATGATAAAATAATTTCACAAATTAAAAGATGCCCCTCAGGTGCATTGAGCTTTAAACATAAAATTTCTGCATAAACTTTAAGAAAAAATTAGTATACCTATGTGTAATTTTTCTGAAATTGCAATGTTTAAGTTATATGTTAATATAAATTATGAAAAATATTATACAAGCTATATTTCTAGTATTATTCTTTACTAACTTCACTATTCAGGCACAGCAACTGTCCATCGATGATCAATTTAAGGATCTAATCAATAAATCAAATAGCTATAAAGGCTATAAGGTCGTTAAGAAGGAAAAGTTTAATAAGTTAAGGAAAAATGTTTCCGATTCAATAGCTGTTTTAGAAAATAATATAGTTACAAAAACTTCTGAAATTGAAAAACAAATTTCTAATATCAATCTGTTAACAGCCGAATTAGCGTCTACAAAAGAAAAATTAATCATTTCTAAAGAAAAAGAAAATGGCATTTATTTTTTAGGAGTTTTAACCGATAAGTCCACCTATTCATTTATGGCATTTAGTTTACTTGGAATATTAACGCTGATTATTATTGTTTTATTTATAAAATATAAAAGTGGATTTGATATTATAAAAACAACAAAAATTAAGCTTCGTGAAACAGACGATGAATTGGATAATTTAAGACAACGTTCTTTAGGCAGAGAACAACAATTAAGGAGAAAACTTCAAGATGAAATTAACAAGAAAAAAATCTAAATACCATTAATTAAACCTTGTTATTTTAGCCCCTATTGCACGTAATCTTTCGTCAATATTTTCATAACCACGATCAATTTGCTCAATATTCTGTATAATGCTTGTTCCTTTAGCAGACAATGCAGCTATTAATAATGAAATTCCAGCCCTAATATCTGGAGAAACCATTGTTGTTGCTTTTAATGGATATTCAAAATCATGACCTATTACTGTTGCACGGTGGGGATCGCATAGTATTATTTTTGCGCCCATGTCAATCAATTTATCTACAAAGAACAAACGGCTTTCAAACATTTTTTGATGAATTAAAACGCTTCCCTTTGCTTGGGTAGCAATAACCAAGACAATACTAAGTAAATCGGGTGTAAATCCTGGCCAAGTAGCATCTGAAACGGTTAAAATAGAACCATCAATGTATCCTTGAATTTCATAACTCTCTTGAATTGGAATGTGAATATCGTCTCCAACTTTCTCGACAATAATTCCTAGTTTTCTAAAGGTATCAGGAATGAGTCCTAAATCTTTCCAGCTTACATTTTTGATTGTTATTTCACTGCGAGTCATCGCAGCTAAGCCGATCCAGCTTCCTATTTCAATCATATCTGGAAGTACCCGATGGTGACAACCTTTTAAGACCTTCACTCCTTCTATGACTAATAAGTTAGAACCAATACCCGCTATGTTAGCTCCCATTTGAACCATCATTTTACATAATTGTTGTAAATAAGGTTCACAGGCAGCGTTATAGATCGTGGTTTTCCCTTTAGCCAGTACTGCAGCCATCACGATGTTTGCAGTTCCAGTTACCGATGCTTGATCTAGTAACATATAGGTTCCTTTAAGTCCGTTAGGTGCTTCAACACCATAAAAACATTCTTCTTTATTATATCGAAAAGTGGCGCCCAGTTTTATAAAACCTTCAAAGTGGGTATCAAGTCGTCGTCTTCCAATTTTATCACCTCCCGGTTGTGGAATAAATCCTTTTCCAAACCTACTTAATAATGGGCCAACTATCATAATAGAACCTCTTAACGAACTTCCTTCTTCCTTAAACTTTTCAGATTCCAGGTAGTCTAAATCTAACTGATCCGATTTAAAAGAATAGGATCCTTTTTCAAGTTTATTTACCTTAACACCAAGGTTCCTAAGAATTTCAATTAATTTATTTACATCTCGAATGTCTGGTACATTATGAATCAATACTTCTTCATCTGTTAATAAAACAGCACAAAGTATTTGTAAAGCTTCGTTTTTAGCGCCTTGAGGAATAATTTCACCTTGTAACCTATTGCCTCCTTCTATTCTAAAAGATCCCATAAAAAATAACTGTTTTCTAACTAATATTATTATAAATAAACCTCATTTAAGATTAAATATTACTTAGGGTTTATTAATATTTTTTCCAAGTTCTCCCTTTGGTGTTTTTGTTTGTTTTTAAAGTTTTCTTAGCACCATAACTTTTATTGTTTTTTAGGATAGTCATCGTGTCCAGAAGTACTTCATCACTACCTTTTAGGTTTAATTTACCCTCAGAAAGTTCAAATAAATGATTAAAAATTACATCATTTTCCACCGTATCTTTATTCCAGTTTAAGAAGCATTTTTTCATGTGATTGGCAATCGTAATCAATAAAGCATCTTTTTTCTCTCCATCATCCCAACCAATAGCAACATCAATCATTCGTTTTATATTGTTTCCATAAAAACGATATTTTGGAAAGTTTTGAGGGTACTCTAAATTTTGTGGATACTCTTGTAATTCTTCTCGCTTCGGGATTGGGTAGGGAGAATCTACATCTAACTTAAAGTCAGAAATAATAAATAATTGATCCCAAAGTTTGTGCTGAAAATCTGTGACATCACGCAAATGTGGATTTAAGTTACCCATTACAGAAATAATGCTGCTTGCAACTTTATTTCGTTCTTCTTTTGTTTCTTTTGCGATGGCTTGGTCTACCATTTTTTGAATATGTCTTCCGTATTCAGGTATAATAAGCTTTGGTCGCTCAGAATTGTATTCTATATGATCTATCAAATTTTAAGGATAATATTGCAGTATTTTATACGTGCAATGTGGTTTATTAATGAAGTATTTTTTTTCTGTTTGCAAAATACTAATTTTTAAAGAGAAATTACTCCTTCTACTTTAGAAACTTTTTTATATTTTTCAATTACTGCAGCTGGTGATTTCATCATCACATTTATAGAAATACTTGTATAGGTGCCTTTTGAGGAATCCCGACTTGTAATCTCTGCATTCGTATCATTGAATATGGCTTCAATTTTCGCTATTTTTTCCTTGCTGCTAGGAACTATAAATTTATATAAATAGGCATTTGGCCAGCTTGTATCATTTTTAAGACTTTCTGTTAATCTTTTGTAAAAAGCAGCAGTATCTTTCTCTGTATTCATTGTGTTTTATTTACGCTTTACAAATATAAGGTTTCGCTATCAATTATTATTTACGTTATTTGCATTATATCATAATCATATGCCAAATAGAATTATTATTACGGGGGGACCTGGTTCCGGAAAAACTTCGTTGATTTCTTTCCTTTCAGAAAATGGTTTTCAATGTCAACATGAAATTTCTCGTGAGGTTATTTTGGAAGCTCAGAAAGAAGGTATTGATCAATTGTTTTTAACAGATCCTATTCTTTTTAGTAAAAAATTACTAGAAGGACGATTGAAACAATTTAACGATATCCATCATTTTAAAAAGTCCGCTATTTTTTATGACCGGGGCCTACCAGACATCACTGCTTATATGGATTATAAACGGGTAAATTATCCAGATGAATTTAAAAATTTATGCCAGAATAATCGCTACAACAGTATTTTTTTACTACCTCCCTGGAAAGAGATATACATACAAGATAATGAGCGATATGAATCTTTTGCTGAGGCAGAAAAAATACATCATTTTTTATTAAAGGCCTATAAAAACTATGGATATAAAGTGATTGTAGTTCCTTTTGACACCTTGACTAACAGAGTGCAATTCATAAAAAAAAGCCTAGCTCATCAATTTTGAAAAAACCAATTCAAATACTAAAAACCTATTGGGGACATCCTCAATTTCTTCCCATGCAAGAGGAAATAATCTCCAACGTATTAAACGGAAGAGACACGGTTGCATTACTGCCTACAGGAGGTGGAAAGTCGGTTTGTTTTCAACTACCAGCTTTGGCACAAGAAGGAATTTGTATTGTTATTTCTCCTTTAATAGCCTTAATGACAGATCAGGTAAACGCTTTAAAGAAAAAAGGAATTAAAGCGCTTAAAATCTCTGGAGGAATTTCCTATCCAGATTTAAATGCAGTATTAGAAAATGCAATGTATGGAAATTATAAATTTTTGTATTTATCTCCTGAAAGGTTGCAGCAAGAATTAGTGCAAAATTGCATCAAGCAAATGAATGTGAATTTAATTGCCATTGATGAGGCACATTGTATTTCTCAATGGGGAAACGATTTTAGGCCAGCTTATAAAAACTGTAATATCCTAAGAACATTTTTTCCATTAGTGCCTATGATCGCTTTAACTGCCTCTGCGACACCAGAAGTAGTCGCGGATACTGTTCTCCAATTAAAATTAGAAACACCTGCCATTATAAAAAGTTCCTTTGTTCGTAAAAACTTATCTTATCAAGTTCATTATCAAGAAGATAAACTATACCGAATCGAACAGCTATTAAAGAAAAGTAATGGATCGGCTATTATTTATGTGAGAAGTAGAAAAAACACCGTGGAAATTAGCCAACAATTAATTAGTTTAGGTATTTCGAGTCATTTTTTTCACGGTGGCATTTCCTCTGAAGAAAAAAACACCCGACTCGAGGACTGGCTAAAAGGAAAAAATCAAGTAATGGTGGCTACTAATGCTTTTGGAATGGGAATAGACAATCCGAATGTGAGTTATGTATTTCACACTCAACTTCCAGAAAGTTTGGAGAGTTATTTTCAGGAAGCTGGACGTGCCGGAAGAGATGGAAATTACTCGAATGCAATGATTTTATACAATGATTATGACAAAATATTAATAAAAAAACAATTTTTAGATGCACGGCCTTCTACTGATCAATTAAAAACTATTTATCGAGCCTTGAGTAATTATTTTCAAATTTCTTATGGTGAAGGAGCCTTTAGCTCCCATAATTTTAATTATATAACCTTCTGTAAACACTATGAGCTAAACAGTCTACTTACCTATAATGGATTAACTGCATTAGAACGCTTGGGCATTATACAGTTATCAAAACAATTTGGTAGAAAGTCGGTTCTTAAATTTAAGTTAAGTTCAGAAAAACTAATCAATTATTTAGAGCAACATCCGAACATTGCCTTAATAGGTAAAACAATTTTAAGACTGTATGGAGGTATTTTTGAATCCCCTACTTCTGTAAAAATTGAATTAATTGCCTCAAAAACAGGACAATCTGTTGTAAGAGTAATCAAAGCCCTAGAAAAAATGGAACAAGAAGGAGTATTGAACTTAAAATTATTTCACACCGATGCAAGCATTACTTTTATAGTACCGAGGGAGGATGATAAAACCATCAATAGCGTTTCAAAAGCACTAAAAGCATTAAACCATAAAAAAGAAGCGGAAGTTAATTCTGTTTTAAATTACATCAATAATAATTCGGTTTGTAAAAGTGTACAATTGGTTGGTTATTTTGGGGAAAAATCCGCAAATAACTGTGGCATATGTTCGGTATGCGCTTCACAAAAAAGTAGCCCCAGCAAGAAAGAAATTCAGCTTATTTCTGAAAAAATTCTTATTTTATTGGAAGAAAGAGATTTGTCTTCTCGAATACTTTCAGAAAAACTTACTTTTACCGAATCAAAAATAGTAGTAGTTTTAAGACATCTACAGGATCTTGAAAAAATTAGAATTAATACCAAAAATGAATATTTTTTAAATTAATGAGAGACTTAAGAATTGTATTTATGGGCACCCCAGGATTTGCGGTTGGTGTATTAAAAAAATTAGTAGCAGAAGGCAAAAACATTGTGGGCGTAATTACTTCGCCAGACAAGCCTGCTGGCAGAGGGAGGAAGCTCAAACAATCTGATGTTAAAGCATATGCTGTCTCCCAAAATTTAAAACTATTACAACCTAGCAACTTAAAAGAGGATTGTTTTTTAAATGAATTAGCTGCATTAAAGGCTAATTTACAAATTGTAGTTGCTTTTAGAATGTTACCGAAAGTGGTTTGGAATATGCCCAGCTATGGCACTTTTAATTTACATGCTTCCTTATTACCTCAGTATAGAGGTGCTGCTCCTATTAATTGGTCAATTATTAATAGAGAACTTAAAACAGGAGTCAGTACTTTTTTTATTGACGATAAAATTGATACTGGCGAAATCATCTTACAAGAAGAGGTATTAATAAAAAAACGCGAAACCGTTGGATCCTTGCACGACGTTTTAATGAATACAGGAAGCCAATTAGTAATTAAAACGGTGGAGTTGATAACAGAAAGTAAAGAAAAACCTATAAGACAAACCAGGAGTGATGTCCTAAAAAACGCTCCGAAGTTAACAAAGGACAATACCAAAATAGATTGGAGTCGACCTGTTGAAGAAATTGACTCTTTTATTAGGGGACTTAACCCTTATCCTGCCGCTTGGTGCACTTTAAAGAACAATAATGAAGAAAGAAGCAACGTAAAGATTTATAATTGTAATTATGTAATCGAGAAACATAGTTTTGAGAACGGAACAATTATTAGTTCCAAAAAAGAGCTTAAAATTTCAGGAAGTAATGGTTATCTTAACATTTATGAAATGCAGCTTGCTGGAAAGCGAAAAATGGACATAAAATCTCTTTTAAATGGCTTTACTTTTGAGGAAAACTCAAAAATGGTGTAAAGCCTCGTGATCATTGAATTTATAAAATTCATTAAAATCGGCTAGGTTTATTAACAAAGCGAGTAAGTTATCAACAAAAAACGCTATTTCTATTGCTATTACTTGCGTGAACCGATAATCCATTTAAATTTGTAAACGAAATATAAAATAAAGTTTAACCAACAGTTTAATTTTTTAAAAATTATGAACAAATCAGATTTAATTGACGCAATGGCAGAATCTGCTGGAATTACAAAAGCAGCAGCAAAAAAAGCATTAGAGTGTATGCTAAGTGAAATTCAAGGATCGTTAAAAAAAGGAAATAGAGTTTCTTTAGTAGGATTCGGTTCTTGGTCAGTTTCAATGAGAGCAGCAAGAGACGGTAGAAACCCTCAAACAGGAGCTACTATTAAAATTAAAGCTAAAAACGTAGTTAAGTTTAAAGCTGGGTCAGATTTAAGCGGTAGCGTAAATTAATCCAAAAAAAATTATTTCAAAAATCCCCTTCCGTTTTCGGATTCGGGGGTTTTTTTATGCATTAATTATACTACCTTCCTTAAAATTTGTATTTCATACAATTAATACTTAGTTTTAAGTTTGAAAATAACAAGATGACGATTTTAAAACCCGAAAAAGGATTATTATTGGTAGCAGAGCCTTCTATAATAGGAGATGCATCTTTTAATAGATCTGTGGTATTATTGGCTGAGTACAATGAGAATGGTGCTGTTGGATTTATTTTAAACAAGCCATTAAAAAATAGTTTACATGATTTTATACCCACATTAAATTCAAGCTTTCCTATTTATAATGGAGGTCCTGTAGAACAGGATAATTTATATTTTATTCATAAAATTCCAGAGTTAATTCCCAATAGTATTGAAATAGCGAACGGTATTTATTGGGGTGGTGACTTTAATGAAATTAGCAGCTTACTTCAAGAAAACAAAATAAAAGAATCTGAAATTCGTTTTTTTCTGGGATATACCGGTTGGAATCACAATCAATTAGAGGAAGAACTAGAGGAACATAGTTGGGTGTTATGCCCTAACAAGTATGAAAATAAAATATTAGGAGAAACTGGTGCTGGTTTTTGGAAAGAAAAAATGCTGGAATTTGGTGGTGATTATTTAATTTGGTCCAACTCACCAGAAAATCCGTCCAATAATTAATGACTCAAAGAAGACAATCTTGCTTTCGCATTTAATTTTTGTAATAAATCCTTAGACACTTTATTCGTAAATTCTTTTTTTCGATACTTTGTTATGGGTTGAATCCCCATGATGACATTACTGATAAATAGTTCATCCGCTTTTTGTAAATCAAAGGGTGATATTGATTTTTCTTCCAGATGATACTCTTTAGAGAGCTCACAGATCCCGATCAATTGTTTTCTTATAATCCCTCTTAAGCAACCGTCTGTTATAGGTGGCGTGATAATTAAATTATCCTTAACCAAAAATAAATTTCCTTGCAATGCTTCCACAACCATTTTCTTTTCGTTGAGTAATAAACAATTTTGATAGCCATTTTCAGCTGCAAAAATACTCCCTAGTACATTCGTTATTTTCGAGTTTGTCTTTAAAGTAGAAAGCAAATTAGAATAGATATAATAATCTTTAAATAATTCTACTTCGTAGGGAACGTCATCAATCGTGTAAAAGGGAATCTCTAGTTTTTCAAGTGCTATAAAATAGTCGACATCATTGGTTTTTGGTGCGTACTTCCCTCCTTCTTTTCTATTTACATAAAGCTTAACTCTGCACGTATCGTTCGTTAAATTAGAGGCCTCAATGGTTTTTAGAATTTCATTTTCTAAAAACTCCATAGAAAAAATCATGGGTATTTCCATTCTTAAAATTCGCATAGAAGCCATTAATCTAAAATAATGATCTTCCCAAAAGTTAATCCTGTTAGATACTACTTTAAGTGTTTCAAATACTGCATCGCCGTATTGCAGCCCCCTATTGTTGACAGATACTTTTCCTTCTTGCGTACTTTGTAATTTTCCGTTTAAATTAACCATAAAAAAACCGCCTTATTTTAGAAGGCGGTGCAAATATACTATATAATAGACTTCTTATACAGAACCTAATAAATGTTTCAGTTCAGAAATCATATTTTCCCAAAGCATTTTCCCTTCATCGACTTCATCTTCTTCCGCAAAATCGGTAACCATAATACAAACATCTTTGGTGATGTCATCCAGGTCAATGCGCATTTCAAAGTAATAATTGGTACCTTCATCTTCCATCCATTGAAAACGAATTGATTTACCTTTTTGTTTTGAAATTAGCTTAGCGACTTCTTCGCTGCCTTCCCAAATAAAATTAAAAAATTCACCCCTAGAATTCACATTATCTGCATACCATTCCTGCATTCCAGAAGGTGTGGAAATGTATTGGTATAACAGTGCAGAAGATGCTTGAATTGGAAATTCCATCTCGTACTTAATTTTTTCACTCATAGGGCTGTAATTAGCATGTGCCAATATAAATATTTATTGCTTACTGTAAAAGAAAGAAGGCTGAAATTATTTATTATTTATCTTATTTAAATTTATAAATAAATATGACAAAACAGGAACGGAATGTTTGTGCTCGTATAAATTGTTCTTATATTTGCCATCGCAAAAAATGACAGATAAGTTTTTTTCTTTGCAAGAAAATTATTGATTTAGTTATTGATTCTCTAAAATAAATGGCGAGGTAGCTCAGGTGGTTAGAGCGTCGGATTCATAACCCGGAGGTCACGAGTTCAAGTCTCGTTCTCGCTACAAAGGAGTAATCAGAAATGGTTACTCTTTTTTTTTGTTTTAAACTGAAGTATACAAAGGGTTTAAGAGTGTATTAATTGAGTGTTAAACAGTTCATATTAACCACATTTAGTTGTTAATTGCCATAGGTTAAAAACCAAATATACACAAAACTGACAGTAAAAACAGCTGAAACTGATGCTGCAATCGGTAGCTATACAATCGATAAAAGAAATACTATACCCAAAGGAAGCCATTATAAAAAGTTATAGCTATTCAATAAGATATGAGAACTATATATTTTTATTTGGTAAACCAATAATCGGTTTTAAATAATTTACTATTTTTGTTTTATAACTAATAATCAAAACAATGAAAAAACAAACAATATTAGCTTTTGCCTTGGTTTTAACCATAAACTTATTTGCTCAAGAAGATAGAGAAAAATTTTACTCCGAAGAACTTCAAGGAACCATCACCGCTCTTGATACCGAAAGTCGGGAAGTAACCTTGGTAGGACAAGAGGGGAATATAGTGACTCTTATTGCGGGTGATGAAGTAGAACGATTCAACGAATTAGAAATTGGCGACCTCATTAAATTAGAATATTGGATCTATATGATGGCAGAATTTAGAAATCCCACTAAAGAAGAATTGGCAGAGCCACTAGTGATCATTGCGGAAGCAGGTAAGGTCGACCTAGACTTACCACCTGGTGCAGCTATTGGTGCTTTAGTAAAGGCTGTAGTAACTGTAGAGGTTATTAACAGACCTTTTATGGATGTGGTAGTCCAAGGACCTCAAGGTAACTTTATGACCATTCCAGTGGATGACCCATCCTTAATCGAAATGCTCAATGTTGGAAAGGTAGTAATCCTAACCTATGCTGAGGCCATGGCACTTTACATTGAAAAAATCTAAGTACCAACCAATCTTGGAAGTGAAGATGAAATTAAAGATGGAAAGAAATTCTACTATATTTATATGTGGATTCCCATTATTTCTCCAGAAATTGGTGTTAGGATGATTTCTCCTGCGGTAACTGTAAAATCAAAAAATATAACTGAATCTAATGATTATATAGAAAATAAGGATTCAAGTGATTATTTTGATACTTATATAACACTTGAAAGATCTGATATTTTCTTAAAAGATGATATTTCTGCAGAATCAGTTGCAAACGCCTCTTGGTATACCTTAGCTAGAAATGATGACAGTAGTGAAATGGCAAAAAACCCAGGAGGGAGAAGTTATAATTCGTTGCTTAGATACGAAAGTGACATCAATGATCCACTAAGTGCATTATCTGTTGGCTTATACCGTATTGGATTTACCACCTATAAAACAGGAGAAGTAAGTGGTACTTTTTTAGCTCAAGTTGGTTCTCCAATTAAATTGCCAGGGGTTGGTATTGCTAAAACAATTGAAGAATTAGAAGTGCATATTAATGAATGAAACAAATTACATAATTTAATTTTGACCAAATAAAAATCCTTGCTTTAAGTAGGGGTTTTTATATTATAGGCATATGGAGATGAAAGTTATACGAGAATTGAATAATTAATTTTAGAAACATCCTGAATTATAAGTTCAATCGATTTACAGGTGTCTATAAATTCCTTTTGTGTAAAACTAATGTTCGATATTTCAATGGAATTGTCTACAAAGGAGTAATCAGAAATGGTTACTTTTTTTTGTTTAAAATCCATGAAAAAAGAGATTTCGAGTCTTTTTTAATGAACGTAAAACTATTAAATTATAGATTTAAAGTACTTAAAATATATACAATACTAACATTGTCAATACCTTAAAGTTAATCAAATTGACACTAATAATTGTATTTACTGTCAATAATACTGACACTTTTAGTGTTTTTCAAGATAAATGCGATTCGTTTACTAATGTAACCAACTCAATTAAGAATTCAATAAATAATGTTTTAAATCCTCGTAAGTAACTATTGTGGTTGCTTCTTTAATTTTTCCCATTACCGATTTAATTTGTGGTGGTAGGACTTGTTCCTTTTTGACCACCGCTTCTACAATGTCTAAAAATTTAGTGGGATGTGCAGTTTCAAAAAACACACAATAAGCAGTTGGATTCTTTTCTAAATAAGCTTTACACCCTAAATAACCAATAGCTCCGTGTGGATCGGCAACATAATTATAACGGTTATAAATTTCTAACATCGCTGACTTGGTTTCCTCATTGGAAAAACTAAACGACGAGAGGTTTTCTTTTAGGGTCTCAAAATTATTTTTATATAATTCTTGAATGCGAATAAAGTTACTTGGATCTCCTACATCCATCGCATTACTTATGGTTTGCACAGATGGCTCCGGCTTGTATAGCGCTGTCCTTAAATATTTTGTTACGACATTGTTGTCATTATTTGATGCTATAAAATGTTTAATGGGCAAACCTAACTGTTGTGCCATCATGCCTGCACAGACATTTCCAAAATTTCCACTTGGCACAGAAAAAACAAGGTCTCTATGCTTTTTATGTAATCTTTTGTAGGCAAACATAAAATAAAACAATTGTGGCAACCAACGTGCAACATTGATAGAATTTGCAGAGGTTAACTGCATCATATCGGTAAGGTTTTTATCTAAAAAAGCAGTTTTAACCATGGCTTGACAATCATCGAAGGTACCCTTAACTTCTAGGGCACTAATGTTTTGCCCATGGGTCGTTAATTGTTTTTCTTGAATGGCACTCACTTTTCCACTCGGGTAGAGTATTACTACTTTTACATTTTTGACCCCTAAAAACCCATTTGCTACAGCTGCACCTGTATCGCCAGAGGTAGCTACTAGAACGGTTACTTCATTGTTGTTGTTTTTATTAAAATAGCCTAAACAACGTGCCATAAAACGAGCACCAACATCTTTAAATGCCATTGTTGGTCCGTGAAACAGTTCTAAAGTTGAAATATTTTTATTGAATTCCACCACGGGGAAATCAAAAGAAAGTGTTTCTTCTATTATGGTTTTTAAAACATCTGTTGGAATTTCTGGAGATACAAATTGCTTGATGGATTCGAAGGCAATTTCAGAATGAGATAGGCTATCAATGTTTTCAAAAAAAGCTTTTGATAAGGGGGTTATTTGTTTGGGAAAATACAATCCTCTATCTGGAGCCAATCCTTTAATAACGGCATCTTTAAACGATACATTAGCTGCTTTTTTATTTAAACTGTAGTATTTCATTGTTTGTTTATTTTTCTAGCGTTTAACCTATAACACTTTGATCCCTTCAATGTTAATTTTTGAGATGTAAATATCAAATTTAATCCCTGTGCTTAGATATACTTTTTTTATGGCATCGCTTACCAAGGTTGCAGTTTCAATTCCTTTACATAAAGAAAAAACAGAAGGCCCAGAACCAGAAATATTAGTACCTAAAGCTCCTGCATTTAGCGCTGCTTGTTTAACTTCTTTATAAAACGGAATTAACTTACTTCTGTGGGGTTCTATAATGGCATCATGCAAGGATCTTTTCATTAATTGGTAATTGTTAGTATGTAAACTATGGATCAAACTTCCGAAGTTTGCCAATTGAACAATCGCTTCTTGAAGCTTTACTTCTTTTGGAAGAATAGCTCTAGAATCAGCAGTTTTAACCTCTATTTGTGGATGAATAATGGTTGCATATAAGTTTACTGGAGATGGAATTTTTATAATTTCTAAAGGGGATAGGCTTTTTACTAGGGTAAAACCTCCAAACAAAGCAGGTGCTAAATTATCTGCATGTTCACATTTACTAGCCAAGGCTTCCCCTTTCATGGCAAATTGAGTAAGTTCGGTTTTATTAAAGGGTTTTCCTAAAAGCACATTCATTCCAAAAACACTTCCAACAGCACTCGCTGCACTACTACCAATACCACTTCCAGGTTTTATGTTTTTATAGATTTCAATTTCGAAACCACAATCTGGTTGAAGCGCTTCATACATTGCTAGGGCAGAAACTCCAGCAACATTTAACTCGGTTTTAAAAGGGAGATCAAATCCTTCAATTTTAGTAATTCGAATGCCTTTTTTATCGACTTTTTTAATTAGCATCTCGTCTCCTACTGCATCTAAGCAAAAACCTAATACATCATATCCACAGGCAACATTAGCAACAGTTGCCGGAGAAAATATTTTTATTTCATTCATCTTTATTTGGAATAAGATTGATTATAAGACGCCTGTATTTAATTCCATATATTTAACTATATTTGAACAAATATCTTAAAAAAGACATTTATGCACAATAATATTTGTTAATACTTTAATAAAACCTAAAAATATTCGATATTACTATGAAAAAAGAATTGGACTCGAAAGATATTCAGATTTTAAGTCTATTACTGAATAATGCACGGCTTTCAAATAAAGAGATTGCTGCAAAAATTGAAATTGCACAATCTAGCACACACGATCGAATTAAAAAACTAACCCAGAAAGGATATTTTAAAGGGACTTCTGTTCATATTGATCAAAAAAAACTGGGCCTTAATATTGAGGTAATGTTAGCCATTAAGCTGAACAAACAACACCGTTCGGTAATTGGAGATTTTATAAAAAAAGCTTCTCAGTTGCCAGGTGTTCTTCAATTATTTCACATGGCAGGTGATAATGATTTTATTTTACATGTAGCAGTAAAGGATTCTGATGAGTTAAGAGTTTTTATTCTCGATCGCTTATCTACCTTAGATTATATACAAAGCACCCAAACCACAATGGTTTTACATAACGAAAAGGTAAATAATATTCTTTAGTAAATTGTGATTACTCTTTGTTATCGAGCGGATTGAATGTTTATATAAAATCTAAAAACACGTTGCGATTTTTTTCAGGTTCATACAGATAGAAGATGAAAAATGGAATGTAAGAAGCTCAAATAGTAAAAAAATACAATCATAGCACCTTTTAATACATGATTTTAGTCGATGTGCGTCAATTTAAATATTTATACCATGTCCAAAAGGCTCCAGTTGAGATTTTTCTTATTAAAAATTTATTAGCTTTGCAGCTATCTATATCAACTATTAACACACTTGTGTTTTTATTTACATGTTATAGCACATCAAAAAAAAGAATCATAAAATGAAAAAATACACTATTTTAATTCCGTTGGTACTTGCTTGTTTCTTTATAGATAATTTTAACCTTTTTGCACAAGACAAAGTTCTTCAAGAGCTTGAAGAATTTGCTATTATAGATCAAAAAATAATGATGCCAATGCGCGATGGTATTCGTTTAGCTACTGATATCTATCGTCCTAAAACGGATAAAAAAGTGCCTATTATTTTTTCACGAACACCTTATAATTTTAATTCATGGGGAGATGGAAAACAAAAAACAAGAACAGCTGAAAAAGCTTTGGAAGCAGTTAAAAGAGGTTATGCTTATGTAGTTCAAAATGAACGTGGACGCTATTTTTCAGAAGGTGAATGGGATATTTTAGGAGTTCCATTAACAGATGGCTATGATGCATTTACTTGGATGAAAAATCAATCTTGGTCCAATGGTAAAATAGGAACTGTAGGTTGTTCTTCTACTGCAGAATGGCAAATGGCAGTTGCTGCTTTAGATCATCCTTCTCTTGCGGCAATGGTACCACAAGGTTATGGTGCTGGTGTTGGACGGATTGGTGATATTAACGAACAAGGAAATTGGTATCGTGGAGGTGTAGAACAGATGTTATTCTTTTCTTGGTTATATGGTGTAGAGCACGATAAATTTAAACCCCGAATTCCAGCTGGAGCTACTCAAGAAGATTTAATTAGAATTTCTAGGTTTTACGATTTAGCACCAGAAAATCCAACAGTAGATATGGCAGAGGCCCTAAATCATTTGCCTATTCAGGATATTCTAAAAAATATAAATGGTAAAAATGAGATTTTTGATAAAATGATACGCCGTAAACCAAATGATGAAGCTTGGTTTAATGGAGGTATTTACCATGATGATATGGAAATTGCTGTTCCAAGTTTTTGGTTCGCTTCATGGTACGATGTGTCTATAACTCCAAATCTAGCCTTATTTAATCACCTTAGAAATAACGCTAAAAACAAATCAATAAGCGATAATCAATACTTAGTAATAGCACCAACTTTGCATTGTCGCTATAATCGAGCAACTGAAAATACTATTGTTGGAGAACGCAGTGTTGGAGATGCAAGACTTAACTATGAAGAACAAATTTATCTTTGGTTTGATTTTTGGCTAAAAGGAGAACAAAATGATTTTAAAGCGAAAACACCTAGAGTACAATATTATACAATGGGCAGCAATAAGTGGCAAGCATCAGAAGCTTGGCCTCCAAAAAATACTAAATTAACAAGTTATTATTTAAAAAGTAATGGGCAAGCCAATAGTTTTTTTGGTGATGGAAAATTATCAACATCAAAAGCAAATTTTGATAGTCCAGATAGTTTTACCTACGACCCAATGAAACCAGTGCCTTCTTATGGTGGTAATGTATGCTGTACAGGAAATGCAATTAAAGGAGGTGCTTTCGATCAACAGCAAATGGAGACAAGAAACGATATTTTGGTTTACAGCACCGATATTTTAGAAGAAGGCATAGAAATTTCAGGTTTTATTGAAGCTACACTCTATGTGTCTTCTGATGCAAAAGACACTGATTTTACCCTTAAACTCATCGATGTATATCCAGATGGAACAGCATATAATTTGGATGAAACCATACAACGTGTAAGGTATCGGGAAGGTTATGACAAAGAAGTATTTATGGAGAAAGATAAAGTTTATCAATTAGATTTGACTCCCATGTCAACCAGTAATTATTTTAAAAAAGGACATCGCATACGCATTGAAATATCGAGTAGTAATTTCCCTCGTTTTGCTCGTAATTTGAATACAGGAGGTAATAACTATGATGAAAAAGAAAGTGTAATCGCTCATAATAAGATACATCATTCTTCAAATTATACGTCACAGATAAGACTGCCAATAGTCTCCAATTCAAGTGACGGTAAAAAATAACAAAATTACTCCTTTATGCTAAAACCTGAATAAAACCTAATTTCACACATTAGTTTTTTTAATTCAGCATGCTTTAAGCTCTTTTATAAAGTCATACTTGGCATTATAATAGCAAACCTTATTGGTATCTGAAATTCATATTTGTTTGGTTCAATGCAATTTATTACATTTAAAGACAATTAATTTAAAACAAACAATTATGAAAAAATTATCAATCCTTTTAATTGCAGGCGTTATGGCAGTAGCTTGTTCAAATGGATAACATGCCGAATTTAAAAAAAACACGGAAGCTGCAAAGGCTTACTTTAAACTACATGAAACCGAAAATGCAGAAGAAATGTTTACTTATCTCTCCGATGACTTAACATGGCATATGCCTGGTTACGGAATGGGAATCGGTGGCATAGAAGAAGTAAAAGCTGCTATTCTTGGGTATCAAGCGGGATTTGATAATATGGTATTCACAGCAGATTATTGGCTGCCTGGTGTAGATACCGAAACCGGTGTTCCCGATGGCAGTACTCGTGTTTATGGGACATGGACCTCTGTTTATACAGAAACTGGACAAGAATTAAGTTTAACCAGCTACCATTCTTTTGAATTTAAAGATGGTAAAATTATAAATGGTGGAGATTGGTTTGACTTGGGAGGCATGATGAATTCTTTGGTACCAGCTCCCGTGGAAGTAATAGAAACAGAAACGATGGAATAAAGAAACGAATTTATAAGATGGAGATTCGAGTTTAAATATTGATCTCAATACTATAAGAGCAATCAGAAGTGGTTGCTCTTTTTTTGATTTAACTTATTGCTGATAGTTACATGATTAGTAAATAAAGAAAAAGAAAAAAATCCAAACTAAGTATTGATAACTTAGTGACGATTTTAACTATAATTAGGTAAAGCTATTAAGGGTTCATTATTCTAAAAATTATATAAAGAATTATTAAAATAACAATTAGCCACCAATATTTTTTAAACATACCGTCAGTCCATTTATTTGCTCCCCACATACATCTAAATTTAATTTTTTAAAATTAAGAAAGTTGGTTTATCGTTAAATTTATAATTTCTATGATTTTAAGAGTTTTCAGAATGTCTCGAAAGGTACTAAAAGACATTTCGATATACCATCGGAACACACAATAACCGGTCTTTTATATTTTAAATTAACTCACTAATTCATCAATCACTTTAGCCAATTCAAAATCCTTATCCGTTACACCACCAGCATCATGCGTTGAAAGGCTGATATTTAAAGAATTATATACATTACTCCAATCCGGGTGGTGACCTAATTTTTCTGCTTCAAAAGCGATTCGAGTCATTACCGAAAAGGCATCTTTAAAATCTTTGAATTCTAATGAGGTATGGATTGCATTTTCATGATAGGTCCAATCTTGAAAGTTTTTTATTTTTTCTTCAATACTTTTTTCTGATAATGCGTTCATGGTTTTTATTTTTATAAATATATTAAAAATATACTCATTAAATTAAAAAAAGGGCTTGTTACATCATTAAATGTGTGGTATTTTTGATTATATTTTAAGGTAATAGAAACTAAACCTGAATACAAATCATAAAATTAATATGTTAGAGCATTATTTTGACTGTCCACATTGTTGGGAATATCAATTAAAAATGATAGATCCCTCCGTTAATCATCAGAACTTTATTGAGGACTGCACGGTTTGCTGTAATCCCCTTGAATTTGATTTAATAATTGAAGATCATATATTGCAATGTTTTTCTGTAATACCTATAGACCAATAAAAAATACATTTAATAAGTGATTTTTTCATGTGGATTATTTTGATACTTGCGAAAATATAAGAAACATTAGTATCAGTAAAATTAATTAAATTTGTTAAGTGATAAATAAAAAAAAAGGGCTACCAAGATGATAGCCCTTTTTGGATTTAAAGTTTGTTGTTAAACTCATACAAATATAAAATCCCCCATTAAATACTTGTTTTACAAAAGTAATGTTAATTTTTGTATATAACAAATTAACATTACTTATTCATAATAATTATATTTTAAGTATTTGAAAATATAATAATTACCTGAGGTAATTGGTTTTTTTTAATAGAATCTGCAAATATTTAATGGAGATCTTCCTAAGCCGAATGGGTTCATAAAAAAGTAACATCTTTATAAGTTATGATGATAACGAACTCTGTGTTTCTTCAAAATTGTGATGGATATTTCAGTATTGTAATTTTATAAATATAGAAAATTATACTGAATTTTGTAAAGAATGGAGTAATTTTGCCAAAGCATCTATTCTACTTGATAGCATTGCAAGACTTTTTAAATAATTATGAATAAATACCTAGATACATTTATTAATGCTTTTAGCGGAACAGTCGATTGGACTTGGAAATCGATTCTTTTTGAAGTGCCATGGTATACCAATTACTTTTGGGGATTAATTTCTATTTCTCTTTTTGTATGGGTTTTAGAGATTATTTTTCCATGGAGAAAGGAACAATCTGTCTTTAGAAAAGATTTTTGGTTAGATGGATTTTATATGTTTTTTAATTTTTTTATATTTTCAATAGCCATAAGTGGATTTTATAGACTTATACAAGTAGGTTTTTACGATATCGGTATTACAAGTAAAAGCATTGCATTTATTGACCCTTCTAATTGGCCAATGTGGTTGCAATTATTGGTTTTCTTTATCATCTTGGATTTTGTACAATGGTTTACTCATTCATTACTACATAAATACTCCTTTCTTTGGAAATTCCATAAAGTTCATCACAGTGTCAAAGAAATGGGCTTTGCAGCACATTTGCGTTACCATTGGATGGAAAACATCTTTTATAAGCCTTTAAAAACATTCGCTGTTATGATATTATTTGGCTTTGAGCCAGAACAGGCTTATATTGTTCATTTTATTGCAATTACTATCGGTCACTTTAACCACGCAAATATTAAAATTACCTGGGGTCCCCTAAAATATATTATTAATAACCCGGTAATGCATTTACACCACCATGCTTATGATCTGCCGGAAGGAAGGTATGGCGTGAATTTTGGAATTAGCCTAAGTCTTTGGGATTATATTTTTAAAACTAATTACATACCCGAAGATAGCGGGACTATTGATTTGGGATTTCCTGGTGTCGATAAATTTCCAAAGAGTTTTATAGATCAAAACACCTATGGATTTAGAAAAGGAAACAATTAGTTATTGAGTATCCTAGGCAATCCGCTTACTAATTTGATAACACATTTGTTCAGAGCTTCTTTACTTTAAGCCTAAACTTAGTGTTACATCCTCTAAATTCTTCTTAAAAGATTCCGAATCAATAGAAACATTTAGAGAAGGTATTACCGATTTTAAAATTTCTTTACCGCTATTGGAATTGAGTATTTCTGGAAATGCCATTTCAATAACTTCTAACATAGCTACAACCGATGTTGATGCTCCAGGAGAAGCGCCAAGAAGGCAAGTAATTTTTCCACATTTACTGCTTACTATTTCAGTACCAAATTCTAACTTACCTCCTTCTTTTTCATCGCGTTTTATAGTTTGGACTCTTTGGCCCGCAACAATAATTTTCCAATCTTCATTTTTTGCGTTTTTCATAAAAACACGCAATGCATTCATCCGATCATCAAATGACATCATTACTTGATGTATTAAATATTTAGTAAGGGATAAGTTATGCCAAAAAACACCCCACATCGAGTGTAAGTTTTCAATTTTTATAGATTTGAATAAATCTAAATTTGATCCTTTTTTTAAAAATTTAGTAGTAAATCCTGCAAATGGACCAAATAGAAGCTCTCGTTTTCCATTAATATACCTGGTATCTAGGTGAGGAACTGACATGGGAGGAGAGCCTATCTCTGCCATGCTGTAGACTTTAGCAAAATGCTGATTAATAATTTTTTCATTCTTACAAACTAGCCATTCTCCACTAATTGGAAAACCACCATAGCCATCCTTTTCTTCGATTTCTACTTTTTCGAGTAAGGTTAGGCTTCCTCCTCCTGCTCCTATAAAAACATGCTTAGCCTTTATGAATGTATTTTCATTAGTAAGAACATCGTTTACTTTTAAGGCCCAATCTTCATCATCAGATGGATCAACATCTACTACTTCTTTATTAAAGTAGACTTTGGTGTTATACGTGTTTTCTAATATGTTGTATAGCTGCTTAGTAAGACTTCCGAAATTCATTTCTGTTCCCCTATCAATTCTAGAAGCAGCAATAACATCTTTCTTATCTCTTCCTTGTAATATTAAAGGAAACCATTGTTTCATTATTTCAAATTCTTTCGTGAATTGAATTGAATCAAACATAAAGTGTTCTTTCATTGCTTTAAAACGGTTCTCTAAATAAAGAACATTTTTCTTACCCGTTACAAAGCTATGATGGGGGCATTTTGTAATAAATGTGGAAGGGTCTTCAATAAGATTTTCATTTACCAAATAGGCCCAAAACTGTTTTGAAATTTCAAATTGTTTACAAATTTCAATGGCTTTATGGATGTCAATAGTTCCATCTTCATCTTCAGGTGTGTAATTTAATTCACAAAGAGCAGAGTGCCCAGTTCCTGCATTGTTCCATGATGCAGTACTTTCTTTTGCTACATCGTTCAATCTTTCTAGAATTAAAATATTCAAATCAGGTTTTAATGTCTTACACAAAACTGCTAAGGTTGCACTCATAATTCCTCCTCCAACACAGACCAAATCATATTCTTCATTCTTCATAATTTCAATATTCTATTTTTAAATTATACCAAACTTAATGGTTATAGTTTTTTAAATTACTAAACTAATAAATAAAAAAATTATATTTACGTTCAAATAAAAAAATGATTCAAAAAATAGAAAGTAATCCAATAAACAAACGATCACTAATAGCCGGATTTATTGGAAATATATTAGAGTGGTACGATTTTACGGTTTATGGCTTTTTTGCCACTGTAATTGGTGCTCAATTTTTTCCAGATGAAGATAAAATAGTTCAATTAATCGCAGCCTTTGGTGTGTTCGCCGCTGGATATTTAATGAGGCCAATAGGTGGAATAATATTTGGTCATATTGGAGATAAATATGGCCGAAAGAAAGCTTTAATGATATCTGTACTGTTAATGGCTATTCCAACTACATTGATTGGTTTTCTGCCTACCTATGAGAATATTGGATGGTATTCGGCAGCTTTACTTGTTATTTTAAGGCTCTTTCAAGGTCTTTCGGTAGGTGGAGAATTTACTGGATCTATATCATTTCTAGTGGAGAAAGCACCAAAAGAAAAACGAGGTTTTTATGGCAGTTGGTCTACCTTTGGTGTTTTTGGTGGAATGCTCTTGGGTTCGGGAATTGCATCATTAATTACTGGTTTACTGTCCACAGAAGAGTTGCATGATTTTGGGTGGAGAATTCCCTTTTTATTCGGAGCAGTAATTGGTGTTATAGGTATTTATCTTCGCAAAGGAATGGGCGATGACACTTATTATGATAAAAATAAAAAAGAACATGTATCAGCTAAAACCCCATTGGCTGAGTTCTGGGCAGATTATAAGATCCAAGCAGTTAAAATAATGTTATTAAGTTGGGCCTTTGGTGTTTCTGTTTATCTGATATTCATTTTTCTTCCTTCTTATTTACATACTTTTCATAACGTAAAGCTGGAAGATGCTCTATCTGCTCACACCATAGCAATAATTGTGCTAATGCTTATAATACCATTGTTTGGATTTATAAGCGATAAAATTGGTCGAAAGAAAGTACTGTTTATGTCTCTAATAGGATTTACCATTTTCACATATCCTCTTTTTGCATTGATGTTTGAAAATACTTACATAGCCATACTTATTGCGATGCTTGCATTTTCTGTTTTTGAAGCTATGTTTCAGGCAGTAATTCCTGCGTTAATGACGGAATCTTTTCCAACAAGTGTTAGATATACTGGGATTTCCGTAAGCTATAATGTATCATTGGCATTGTTTGGAGGTACTACTCCAGTTTTATGTACTTGGCTAATAAAAGTTAGTGGAGGAAATGTATGGATGCCTGCTTATTACTTAATAGTAACTTGTATCATTGCTATACTAACGGCATTGTTGATGCCAGAGACTTATAAAAAGGAATTGGATTGAAAATGAAAGTAATATTTTAATTATGATAATAAATTTATTATTTTTAAGGCTAATTAAATATAAATTTATGTTATTTAATTTATAAAATACTTTTTTAACTAAAATCAAAATTATGAAAACTAACAATTTATTAATTACATTCTTACTAGTAGCCGTTTTATCTCTATCACAAATAGGCTGCAAAAACAATGACTCAAATAATTTAGGGAGTACAGAGAAAGTTATAGAACTTACAGCAGTTGAAGCAGAAGAATTTATATTAGAATGGGCAGGTGTTGTAACAGCAGCTGAAAATTCAGAAATTACTTCAAGATACAAATCAAGTAAATACATGGATGGTGTTCAAACTAGATCTAAATTAATCTCAGATTATTTTTCAGAAAATGGTATATTAAGGGGAACTGTCTCTAGAATAATTAGATTTAAAAAAGCTTCTCAAGTTAATTCACTTGATACCTCAGGCTCAGGATTATTAAATAATCCCGCAGTTGATGATTTAAATATTCAACATTATTTTAAATATTTTAATGCTATCACTATTCCTGGTCTTAGAATTGCTACTGATGATAGTTGTACAAATGGATTTAATAGTTCAAATAATTTTTATTTAAAATTAACTAATAATATTGGACAATACCTAGCGTACGTGCCATTTAGAAGCGATGCAGGTGCTGTAGCTTTTGCTAAAATGTCTTTTACAGTTAAAAAAAATAATAAAGGTCAACTTCATATTGTTTGTTTACATTCTTCACCAATATTTAATAGTGATGTTCCTTTATTAGAAGAAAATAAATTAAATTCCTGTTATTTTCCTTCATTATAGGAAAAAAGCAGGTTTTTTTTATGTCATGCGATTTATTGTACTAGTTATAGAATTTATGCCAAAAAAAGGAGTTGCCATAGATTCTTGTTCAGATGGTTTGATTTATAACTATTGCTGAAAAGAAATGATTTTAAATAAATAAAATTTGTTACATAAAAATCCAAAGAAAAATTGCTTTGGATTTTTTTTATATGACGATTTCCCAATTAATAAGTCCCTAACATTAATAATTCGTTAAAAACCACTTCAGTTGTATACCGATTATTACTTAATAGTAAGTTGTATTATTGCTATACTAACGGCATTGTTGATGCCAGAGACTTATTTGGATTAATTTTTTAATTTAGATTACTATACACAACAGCGGTATTAAGTAGCATACGTATTTTTTTTCCAATACAAAGCATTACATTAAAGAAAGGAGTGTACCTACTACCTTTACCGAAATAAAATAACCAAATACGGCATCACAAGCACACTCCTCTCCGTCTAAATAAATAAAAAGTAAATCTCATCTCATAAGATACTACTTACCATAATTTAAATATACAAAACAAATTAGGTCTTATCATACTGTAAACAAGATACTTATGAACAATAAGAAAACTATAAACTAATAATTACTCCCCATCAAAATGAAGAGGTCATTTCTCATAAGAAAACAAACATCTAAAGATTCATTCTCTATAATGTAAAGATTCGGTTGTATGTTAATATATAAAATTGTAAATAAGATAGTTATAAACAACAAAAAGAGCATAACTAACTAAAGTTATACTCTTTTTCATAACAACAATTCAAATAATCAAACAATATAAGATTCAGCTGACCGAAGAATCTTACCATAGCAAGATACTATAGATCAAATGATTGTACTCCCAATAAATTCACAAAAGAATCCCAATGAAATCATAAATATTATGTTACATTTTTATTGTTTTTTTTTAAAATTAGATATAATCTATTTGAGGATTCGTTTTATTTTTTGAGCAATTTAAAAATAATTGAGTTTTTGTTAGTACTAACCTTTAAAAAATTTACACCATCATTTAGATGTGAAAAATCAATTTCAATTTCTTTTTTATTAAAATAAGTTTCTGCAAATATTTTATGCCCTATTGTGGAATATAATTCAATTTCAATTTCATGCGCATGTGCTTCTAATTCAACACGAAGAATATCTTCGATAGGATTTGGATATGCTTTGATAAAGTTAGCAGTTGTAAAAGCTGAAACATCAAGAATGACATTAGATATTTTTATTTGGTATGGGAATAATTGAAACTCTTGATCGATCTCTTCAAAATAGGTGGGCATAGATCCTATGATATAATAAATTTCAGTATCAGAACTACTTACATCTATAGTTTTAGCACCATTAGTGTCATCTGTCATTAATAAATCATATAAAATATGACTCCCATCTGTATTTTTAACTAAAATTTTTCCTTGAAAATATGAAGAGCTTCCAAAGGTACCATTGCTATCTCCATTAAGCTCAAAAGTATAAGAAGTGGTATTGGTATTTTCAAGTTTGTAAGTATTATATGACCAGGCATTTGTAATGTCTTCAAATGCAGGCTGGAACCAACCGTTGGTGCCATTAAAGTCAAATACTTCCGTATATTCGTTATCATCATCGGGATCTGCATATGTCAACCATTCTGATTCATTAGCCACCCTTTGATTTTCTGTAATAAAATCAAAATCGTTGGTCATGCTAGCAATCCAATCCATAAAAGTATTTCTATATAAAATAGGCCCTAATTGATTGTATAGGTATTCTTGTGGAGTTTCCGTTAAACCCATATAAAATCCTTCCGAGATAACATTAGGAGAGATACCTACTTCTTCTGTAAGGTAAAACAAAAACAATGCTAAGGCATATTGATGCACATAGCGTTGCCAATTTTCAGGATATGTGTTGGGAAAATTATCAAAGCTTAACCAAAACGGTACCTGTGGCAGTTTAACTAAACTTTCCGCTTCAATAAAAGCTCTTTCTGCTGTAAAATCTTGTCTTGCACCATACCAATTTGCGGAAGCTTCAATATACCATTGGCTATCTCCAGAATAAGCAAATCCAGGAGAATTAGAATTGTATTGATAAAGATGAAAGATTTCGTGTGCTACGGTAATTATATCATTAAATAAATTATAAGGCATGGTGTAGAATGGATAGCCATTGCTGTCTGTTCCAACACCATTGCCCCAACCATTACTATCAAAATAACCACCGTCACCATGCAAATATATATTTTGATAGTATCCATCAATAACTCCTGGTGGATCCATCATATTTAACTCATTTAAACATTCGTTTCTATATTCGATAATCTGATCAAGTAAAATATCGACCTCTACACTATAATCATAGTCATTATCCCACCATATAATAAAAGCATCTCTAGTCATATAGGTGCATTCTAAAGGATTTGCAAAAGTGTCTTTTATAGAATACTGGGCATGTAAAAACTCTGAAAACAGTATCAAAACGGCAACTATTGTAATGTTTTTCATATGCGATTTAATTGGTAAGAGTGATGCTAATGCTTTTGTGAATAGTTGTTTTACCAGTACTAAGTTAACAAAAGAAAATGAACCTAGGTAAACCAAATTATTTTTTAATAAAAACATAACTAGCAATTAATCATTTAATGTGATAATAAAATTCATAGAACAGAAAAGAATCAGTTCCATTTTAAAACTATACAAATTCAATTTTTGAATTTTAATATTATTATTCCAATATATTTTCAAGAATCATATAATACCGATTTGCTATAAATTCAGCACCAGCTTGATTATAGTGAACATCATCTGCCAACAAACTATCTGTAAAGCCACTGAACATATCTACTGCTATCACTTGTGAGAAGTCCGAAGTGTTTTCTGCCGAAATTATGAGTATATCTTCAATTAATTGATCGAAATAATTTGTCAATTCATCAGTCATTAAATCAGATCTTGCAGGTGCTAATTGTTCAATGATAATGGTTATCTCAGGATTCGCATTTTGTAAAACATCAATTATCCCGTTGATGTTTGATAACGTTTGGCTATAAGGTAAGTTTTGTAAGGCATCGTTACCTCCTGGTGCGCTGAAAAGCACAATGTCTGGCGCTCCTGTTTCTGCTAGCCAAGTATCGATATTATTAAGAATTTCTCCTGAGGTCCAACCGGCTATTCCCTCATGTTCTATATCGAAATCGAGGTTATTAAACATTGGATAAGATGCCTCATCAGACTGAGTCCCTATATAGTCGAAAGTCCAATCCTCACCTTCTAGAATTTTCCAAAGCTCATATCTATAGCTCTCATAATCTGGTCTATCACCTGCTACTCTAGATGCTCCTAAAGGCATTATTTTATTTATCGAATTATTTTGTAAATTATCTTGTAGATTGTTTGTTGTATCATCCTTATCACAAGAATTAAACATCAATAATAATATTCCGAGTAATAAATTTTTTATGGTCATTTTTATTAGAGGCTTGTTTTATAAATTGTTTTTCGTGAATAGAAAAATAGACTGATATTAGTATCTTAAGACCTTTAAAAGTTCACTATTTTTATTCTTTTATAAATTTTAAAGTGGGTCCATTATCAAATCTTAAAAAATAAAGCCCATTGGTTAAGCCTTGTATATTTATTTTCTTATTTGAACTACTGTTTTTTAATACTTCTATTCCTAAAACATTATAAATCTTTATTTTTTTGATTTGATCCAGGCCTGAAATTTGAATAAAATCATTGGAAGGGATTGGGTATATCTTTAGATCTTCGTTTAAATATTCATTTATAGCTAAGACCTCACAGTTTACTCCTTCGTTACAGTCACTATCGAATACCCAAACAGCATTTTCACCAGGAATTTCGTTTGGGTTGGCATACCATTGATTATGCCATATTTTACAATCATAATATACTTGAGTATCCGAATTAGGATATGTATTGTTAGTATTATATTCGAGTATTCCGCAATATACATTTCCTTCCCCTCCTGAACTACAAGCTTCTGCTCCACCTGTGTAGGGAGTTAATGAGTAATTATTAGCGTTTTGAATAGCAGCTGTTTCTGAATACCCATTAAAAACTAAGGAGGAAACGTTCATATAAGAATAAGCAGAAGAATTATTGGAAGTGTTTTCAAGAAGTAATTGCCAAATCATAAGTCCATCATTATCATCGTTTCTGTTAGGATGTTCTTGTATGTGGTTAGATAATGAAGCTACATTAGTATGAGTATATTCATAATAAGGCCCCCAAGGCTCATTCGGATAATGAACCCCTGCGGCAATTAAAAAGCCATATTGTTCCGCATAATAAGCAAAAGCATCATACATAATAGAACGATTCGTACTACCACCTGCATTATAACCTTGATAAGCAATTAAATCAATCTTATCCCCAACACTTTGTAATACTGGAATCATATGACCTGTAGAAGTAAAACCAAATAAATTGATCCCGTTGGTAGTTGCAGCACCATTGTATAGGTTCGCATCACTTTCTCCTGTTAATCCATTTCTATTAGCAAATGCAAAAGGAGCATTTGGATCATCATTTATTTCACCTCCTAAAGCACCTACCCCACTAGGTGCACAAGCTAAAATATAGCCTTCACTTCGGGGCATTATCGCTCTTGAATTAGTGAAAAAATCTATAAAATGTTGAATATTTTCTTCATTGCCAATAGTTGCAAATGATCCGTTTGGCTCGAAATCCCAATCTATGCCCGCAAAACTCATATCATCAACTAGGTCTTTTATTTCTTGATAATTAATATTATAAGCCTCAGATGAACTCCAATAGGTTTCTCCACCTATGGATAAAATTACTTTAATTCCTTTATCATTTAATGCAGAAACACTTTCTTTTAAAGTGCATCCATCATAAGGCGTTTCAATTCCTGTGCCGGAAATATCATAGGATCCCAATGTATAGGTTAGATTGGGTTTTGCAAAAGAGAGAAATACATGATTCACAAAGCTAGGTACTTCTCTAAGCTTAGAGTTTTGATTTGTAGTGGTCCAATTTTCTGACCAAGAAGGAAAATATCCTAAAACAACACGTTCACTTGTTTGAGCATTGATAAATGATCCCGTTATTAAAAATAAAATAATTAATATTTTTTTCATAGTATTAAATTTAAGTTTTGTCTCGCGCATATTTTAAAGCTTCTCTATTAAGCTTTTCCATCACATAATTAGCTCAAGAGATTTTTAACTTCTTTTGTATATAAAACGCTTGCATTTTAATATTAGTATACCAGCTATCTTTTCTAAAGCTATAGAATACTTACTGTACGATGATATACAAGTCTAAACAAAAGAAGCTTCGATTGAGCAGTAAAACCTTTATTTATTGGATTTTCAATGGCGATTTGGGCTCTTATAATTACTGTAGTGATGGAGACTGAACTCCTGTTTTATTACAGTATCAGTTATTAATACATCTACTACTTTTTTGAATTATTTTTCCAACCTGTATGGCAATATGGAAAGTCCTTCTATAATGAGTATCATTGTTCACCTGCCAGAGTCATCATTTTTATTGTATATTGATAGGGCTATAATTATAGATATTACAGTCTTGGACGCTATGAAGATGACAACTACAAAACAATAGTTATGAAAAAAATATTTATTATGCTTTTATTATTTATAACACTTAAAAATTATTCTCAAAAAGTGTTTTCTACGGAATACTCTAATCAATCCGATATAAAAGTATTCGTCGTTGACTATGAAAATCAATCTGATTTAAAGGTATTTAAAGTAGATTACCCAAACCAAGTAGATGGAAACAAAGGATTGTGGTATTTCGTTGATTATAAAAACCAATCTGATAAAAAAATATATTTTGTTGAACATTCCAATCAAAGTGATTTAAAAATTTTTTTTGTAGCGTATAAAAATCAATCAGGTTGGAGAGACAAATCCAAACAACATTTTTTATTTTAAATTTTAAACTATGCAGGATTCAACATCCTCTCATTCTTCAATGAATTGATATACTAAAAATATTTAGCGAATTAAAAGAGTGAATAATTAATCGCTTATAAAAATACTTTAGTTGTATATTGTAATTTAAATTTAAACAAACCTATTATGATAAAAAACATTAAATTATTTGGACTTTTAGCAATTACAGCATTAATGATTTCATCTTGTGCAAATAAAGAAAAAAAGGAAGTTATGGATATGGAAAAAGTAAAGAGCGAAATCCAAGCTATGGAAGATGCCTTTGCTGCAAATGAAAAAGCGAAAGATGCAGATGCAATGGCAGATTACTATAGTGATGATGCCATAAGTTACCTTAATTACGAACAACCGCTTGTAGGTAAGGTAGCTATTACAGAACATATTACAAAAGCACTTGCAAAAGATACTACTGGAAATTACAATGTATATAGGGTTGTAGATCTATTTGCGATGGATTCGACTGCTGTTGAGATTGGTTCTTGGACCGTCTACGATGTTTCTGGAAATGAAAAAGATAATGGATATTATATGGCCTACTTTGAAAAACGAGATGGATCTTATAAATGTATTCGAGATATGAATATGACCCCACATCCTATCAAACCAGGTATGTAAGCTAAAAATTAGCAATACCTACTTATTTAGTTTAAAATTAAATGGAATAAAAAAGCCAGTTCGTTAACTGGCTTTTTTTATTTACATGAGTTTTATATTATATTTAAGGCATAACCAACTCCTTTAATTCAGCTATTTCTATACCTCTTAAATAGGTTCGACTTTTGTTTATTGAAGAATGTCGTATAACCCAATGAAGTTTGATTATAGAGCCAGTTACCCCTATTCTAAAAATAAAACAGTTATACTTTTAAAAAGTAACCGTTTTATTGTTAAAAAGACATCTTATTGATATTCTTTGATTAGTTCATAATTGCTCCTGTATATATATTACCATTCTGCACTTCATTTGCGTATGGTATGAACCAAACCATCCTTTCCAATAACAAAATTACCAAAGTTTTATGGAGACCATCTACTTCTTTATGTTATAGAAACAGATTTAATTGACGTGGCTCAAATGCAACCTTTATTATTAAGTAAGTTATTATATGTTTTTAACAGAATCAACTACTTTATTTAATGTATTGATTATCAATATAATAAATCATTTCATGAATTTAATAAAAAAAAATTAACACAACTTTAACATATTTAAGTAAAAGGAGGTTTTTATGTTTTTAAACCTATATTTTAATTATTTGATAGGTATTTCCTACATAATTAATATTTTTTTTAAGAAAAATAAATGAAAAATAATGTAGGTTTTTATGTACGATTTGCTCGTATTTATTTTTGTTTGTAGGTTTACACTTTCAATAAAGAAGCGATTTGTAAGAAAAATTTACATGAAATCATCTATTATACTGAGAATATTTTTTAATAAAACCAATTTTTTAACGAAAACAATTTTTTAACAAAACTAAATTATTATGAAAACAATTACTTTTTTACTTTTTTTTACATTTTCTGTAAGTTCCCTTTTAGCACAAGACTTTTATTTAAACGCTAATGGGCTTACTTGTATGTGTACAGATGCAGCAATCGGCGCAGAAGGCGTGGTTAATGGTATTACTTATACTAAAAGAACCAAAGAACAAATTACACCAGCTAATGCAACAACCACTTGTACTAGTGGTATTGTGGATATGTCCAGTTTATTCCTAAATGAATCTAATTTTGACGAAGATTTAAGTTCTTGGGACGTAAGTAAGGTAACTACTATGAATAATATGTTTGATGGTTCTGGGTTAACTACCGAAAATTATGATAACATTTTAATTGGTTGGCAGTCTTTAGGTAGCTTATCGAATGGTGTAACACTTGGCGCCATAGATACTAAATATTGTTTTGGGGCAGCAGCAAGAGCAATTATTGAGGCTCAATTTCAATGGGTTTTTGAGGATGATGGAATGTGCCAGCCGCTAAATGTAGGGGATTATTTAAATAGTGAATCTGTTACTGTTTTTCCAAATCCTACAAATGATTTCTTGATGATAGATGGTATTGAAAATTCTGTAAATATTTCTATCTATAATCTTTTAGGTGCTGAAGTAATTGCTGAAAGTTATACTGATAAAATAGATGTAAGTGAATTATCAAAAGGTGTTTATATCATTAATATTTCAAATGGTGTGAGTCAAACAAATAGAAAGTTTATAAAGAATTAATCCTAAACAATTAAATACCTTATAAACCACTCTATTAATTTAGGGTGGTTTTTTTTATGACTTCGCCTTAGTGGAAAGTTTTTATTTTAAATTACAAAAGAATATTACCTTTAATTTTTTTAAAAGTTTATGTTATTAATATAGAACTAAGCTACGCATAAACTAATAAGGCAATAACTATATAAAGTTTTGTTAATTTAATAATTAAATCCCAGTAGAAATTAATAATATTTTATTGGTTAATTAAAATTATAATTTCAAAAATGGTTTTAGATAAATGGAGTCGTTTTTGGCATTACAGTTTTAAAAAATTATTTATATTTTTAATCCTTTTACAGAAAGGATACTATTATATTTAGTATTTAAAATATAACATTCTGTTTAGCGATAAAAATTATTAAATTTTCAATGATTTTCTTCCTTGCCTTAGCGACTCTATAACTCCAAGGGCTGCATTTTCACCAGATAGTATTGCTGCGTTTAAAGAACCATTTAATTGGGTATCTCCCGCTAGAAAAATTCCTGTGCTTAATCTCGTTTCCAATGAAGACATTTTGTATTGTATATTATTTAATTTTGGCAATGCCATAGGAATTCGATAATGCTTTATAAATGTGCAAGAACTGATACCACAAAGTTCATTTAATTCCTTTTTGACATGTTCAATAAGCAGCTCTTTATCAAAATTTTTAGGATCGACAACGGTAACAGAAAGCAATTCTTTTTTGGGTTGGCTAGAAGTTTCAAAGCTTGTGTGGTAAAAAATATTATTAATCAAAGTGTCATTTTTAGGAATAAGGCCAATTAATGGTTTTTTAATAGTTCTATTTTCCGTTTCAAAATATAGAGTATCGCAAGATTTCCATTGGATAGATTGATTTTTTAAATTTTTAATTAACCTACTAGCTTCAGTTGCTACAATAGTATAATCACTTTCTAATTGGGCTCCATTTTCGAGAACTATAGCGCTATCATTTATTGCTGCTACTTTGGTATGAAACTTAAAAACGGTGTGCTTTAAATTTTGAAAAAGTTGCTTTGGTATGGCTTCTATACCATCCTTTGGTATGGCAGCATGACCTTCTCCAAACATTTTATAAACAAATTCAAACATTCTGCTAGAGGTTTCTAATTTGTTTTCAAGAAATATACCGCTAAAAAAGGGTTTAAAAAAGAGGTCTATTATGTCAACAGAAAAACCTAAATCTGTCAAATAAGAAATGGTACTCTTTTCTTTTTCTAAAAAAATAGCAGAAACTTCTTTTTTCTTTAACCTTTGGTTTAATTTTAGAATTTTAATTTTATCTGAAAAAGTTCCTATTTTAGAGAATAAGGTTGGTAATAACAAGGATAAATCTCTTAAAGGATCCCCGATGGTTACTTGCTTTTTATTTTTAAAAATAGCAGCCCCAGGCAGGAATTTTTGTAATTCTAAAGCTTTAAAATCAAGGTGTTTCTGAGCAGCAGGGTAAGCTGTCAGTAATACCTGAAACCCGTGATCCAATTGATAGCCGGATACAATATCTGTTTTTACTCTTCCACCAACGCGATCTGTAGCTTCTAAAAGAATAGGATAAATACCATGTTCCTCTAATACTTTTGCAGCTATTAAACCACTAATTCCTCCACCTATGACATGTATTTTATGGTCTTGTTTATTCATTTTAATTTTATTTATTTTGCACACATCAACACCAACAAAATTAGTACTTTTGCCTTAAAGTTTAAATTATTTTTAGAAATTTAAAGACAATTACTTACAGAACAAAAAACATATTATTTGTAGGAGATCACAAAGGTATTCCAACTAAAAAACGTTTTATATTTCTAAATAATTTAAAATATTTTAAAAATGATTCTAATGCCTACTCTTTTGATGGCAAATAGTTCAAATTAACAGTTATTAATTACCATAAGACATAATTATGAAAACTATTAATAAAGCAAAATTAGCAGCAAGAACTCCTAAAGAACTAGAAACGGAATCTATCTATTCCATCGCTATAAATAATATAAAGGGGCTGCCAATTACACTTTCAGATTTTAAGAATAAGAAAATACTCTTTGTTAACGTAGCTTCGAAATGCGGGTTTACAAAACAATATAAAGAGTTACAAACTTTAAGTGACAACTATGCAGAAGAACTCGTTGTAATAGGTTTACCTTGCAATCAATTTGGGAAGCAAGAGCCGGGAGATGCTTCGCAAATTCAAGAGTTTTGTACCTTAAATTTTGGTGTTACTTTTTTACTTACCGAAAAGATTGATGTAAAAGGAAGTAGACAACACCCTTTATATAAGTGGCTTACTTCCAAGGATCTAAACGGAAAAAAAGATTCTAAAGTAAAATGGAATTTTCAAAAATATTTAGTAGGGTCCAATGGAGAGTTTATCGATTACTATCTGTCTGCTACAGCGCCAACTAGTTTAAAAATAACAAAGAATCTATGATGGATTAAGCATCATAGTACCCTAACTTTAATTGGTTTATTTTTAAATTTATCATTTTATTGATAAACTTTTTATTGTTCCGATAGTTCTTGTTTTTATTGAACTTTATAAAATTCCCATTGGAGTGTATGCTAAAGGCAAGATTGCTATAGCTAACTAAACGATAATAAGGTATAATCCACGAATAACGATCTAACCTATTTGCAAAATGTATAATAATTCCCATAGGACGTAATTCAATATTTGCATAATTAATAGCAGTCTTTTGCATATTTTTTGGTTCTAGGTTAGGGCTTAATTCTTCTATAATTAACCTGCTAGAGCCATTACCTCCCATTTTTATTTTTTCAAAATAAGTATATGCTTTGCCTACCATATTGGCACTCTCTTTCGTGTATTCTTTATTGGTGTATGAGGTATTAAATAGCATCAGTATTATTTTTAATTTAAAAATTTTATGTTCGTATTTTGTTTTATTTTTTTACTTAATAAACCAATAAAATTAAGGATAACAAGCAAGAAATAAACTTCTTTTTTTTACAGCTAAAGTTTATGCATTAAAGTTTCTAGATATGCTTCTCCATTTTTGATATGCTTTTCTTGTTTTTCAATAGGCATTTTATCAAACATTCTTACGAGCATCCCCAAACGTGGATTTGATAAAAAGAAATCGCGATGGCTATTCATAAAGCGCCAAAACAGACCATCCCAAACAGCTTGCCATTCCCCTTTTTTATAATTGCTCATTTTCATTAAATAATTACTACCACTTATATAAGGTTTACTTGCCATCAATCCCCCATCTGCAAATTGACTCATCCCGTATACATTAGTTACCATCACCCAATCATATGAGTCAATAAAGAGTTCCATAAACCAGCGGTAAACTTCGTCTGGGTCAAACTCGCATAACAGCATAAAATTACCCAAAACCATCAAGCGTTCTATGTGATGACAATAGCCGGTCTCTAATACCTTTTTAATGGTAATATCTATGGGCGGAATACCGGTTGTACCGGTATAAAAAGAAGCGGGTATTTTCTTTTTAAATTTCCAAAAATTAGTGGTTCGCTCCTCACTTCCTCTAGTTATATAGACTCCTCTTATAAATTCTCGCCATCCTATTATTTGACGAACAAAACCCTCGGTAGAATTAATTGGCACCTTGTTTTCTTTTGCGTAAAGTAGACAAGCATCAATAATTTCTTTTGGACTTATTAAACCAACATTTAACATCGGTGTTAATACACTATGATTTAATATGGAATTATCTGCAACAATGGCATCCTCATATATACCAAAATCATTAAAACGTTCTTTAAAAAATTGATCAAGCCAAGCCTTTGTTATTTTAAAATTTATTGGATATAAAGGAGAATCTGTAAGGCTTCCTAAATGTTTTGAAAAATGGGTTTCAACATATTTTTTGGCTTCTATGTAATAGAGATCTATATCTGGAAACTGAACAAATGGTGCTGTCTTTTTAGCTGGATATTTCTTTCTGTTTTCTGTATCAAATGTCCAAGCGCCACCAGTTGGTTTTCCATCCGATTCTATAAGAATGTTTCGTTTTTTACGCTGATCGATATAGAAGGTTGTTTGGTGGTATTTTTTTTTATCACTGCGGAAGAAAGAAGCAAGATCTTCCTTAGTATTTAAAAAGGAAGGCGAATTGTGTTCCGTAAAAGTCATTCCACTTTCGCGAATACTTGTATTTAATCTTTTTTGAAGCCAATAATCTGTAGGATCTATATAATGTATGTGTCCTATACCTTGACGCTTTAATTCGGGTATTAGTATTCGTACATCCGAAATTTCTTCAATCGATTCTACATAAAAAACTTCGAGACTTTTAGTTTCCCGAATAAAATCTGCATAGCACTTCATAGTTGCTCTATGAAAAGCTATTTTTTGTTTATGAAATGGATACTGTTTAAAGAATAAATATTCTTCAACAATATATATAGGAGCATTTATTTCAAAAAGTGGAGATTCTTGAAATAGTTGATGTGGAAATATTAAGTGGATACTTTTCATTTGTTCTTTCTGCAACCTTCGCTACAATATTTAACCTCGTTCCATGTTTTTTTCCATTTTTTACGCCAGTTAAAAGGACGATCACAGACCAAACATATTTTTTGAGGTAGGTGTTGTTTTTTCATTTCTAAAATTCTGGTACTTCACTTACTGCAGCATAAGGATAGCTTTCTATTTTTTTTAAAGAATAATAACTGTTTAAACCCGAAATTCCAATACTATCAGAAAGCTCTAAATCTACTTCATTATTTTCGATTGCGGTATCTGGAATTAGTAAATGTTCAATTTCGCCTACCACTAAAATAGTTCCATTGCACTTAATATCTATTGCTTCTCTATAGCACATTCCCATTTTAAAAGTGCTTTCTTTTAAAAATGGGGCTTTAAAATCTTTAAGGTATTCTTCCGAAAGGTTACAATATTGAAACTCTGAAACTGCAGCATCAAATTTTGCAGAGGTGTAATGAGCATTTTTTATAAATTCTGGATGAATATGGTTAATCGTATACTGCCTGTTTTCCTGAATATTTCGGTAAGTATGACCAAATTCTTTTCCTTTAGGTCTTGAAATAAAGCCCAATAGCGGAGGATTACTGCCTAAATGGACTACCGAACTAAATATAGCCAAGTTGGTTTGTCCTTTATTATCAATAGTACCGATTAGGTTTCCAGGCTTTATACCGGTAACGGAATTAATGATCTTTAACCTTGTAATTTTGTCAAGTTTTTTGATCTGTTCGCTAGTGTAAATCATTATGTCTTCTATTTACGTGTGTGTTTAATAATCGTTTTTTATCTTTTTGTACCGCGGGATGCTTTTTATGTCCCCAAATTTTATCTCTAGCAATTCGTGCACTTTCTTGTAATTCTACAATAGGAAGCGGATAATCCTCTCCAATAATAAGCCCGCAAAAAATTTGCTCCATATTGGTCATTTTCCAGGGCTCATGTATATGGTTATTAGGAACATTGGCAAGTTCTGGAATCCATTTTTTAATAAATATACCTTCTGGATCGTGCTCTTGAGAGTTTTTCACAGGATTGTATAAACGTACGGTATTAATACCAGTAGTCCCAGCTTGCATCTGAAACTGAGGATAATGAATACCCGGCTCATAGTCTAAAAACTGTCGGGCCAAATGATAGGTGCCATCACGCCAATCTTGATCTAAATTCATAGTGAAAAAGGAAACTACCATGGCACGCATTCTAAAATTAATCCATCCCGTTTGTTCAACCGCACGCATACAAGCATCGATTAAAGGATAGCCAGTTGTTCCTGTTTTCCAAGCTTTAATATAGGCTTCATTTTTTTTATGTGACAATAACTCATATCCGCTGTTAACACAATGGGTTTCGTAACTGCATTCTACTTCAAATTTTTGTATAAAATGACAATGCCAATGTAATCGAGTGAGCATGGCAGAAAAAGCCCTGCTATTTTTTGTTCCGTTTGGGTGGGTCCCTACAAATTGAAATGCTTGCTTAATACTCATATTACCCCAAGCTAAATAGGGAGATAACCTGCTACAGCCCGATCTACTTTCGGTAGGTTTGGAAATATGCTTTTGATAATTAAAACCTCTTTTTGTGACAAATGACTTTAAATATCGCCAAGCATTATATTCTCCAGCGGGTTGATATGTTTTGGGGTATTCCTTTAATTTTATCTCTAATGCATTGGGCAATAAAAAAGGGTGCGACAACTTCACATCTTTAGATAATGTATAGCGATTTTGAACTATAGGGGAATGCATTGTTGCATGCCATTTTCTATTCCAATCATCTCTATTTTTAATACCACGAAGAATTCCATCTCTTTGGTATTGTTTCCAAATAATGTGATGTTTAATAAAAAAAAATGCTGCTTTTTTATCACGCTGCCAAGTACTTTGTGTTCCACTTTCACGATAACTAAAAATAGTCTCTACAGTGAAGTTTTTCATTAAATATTCAAATATAGCAATGGCTTCCCCATAAAAAATTTCTACAGATCTATTAAAAGTTCCAAGCGAATGATTTAAAGCCATAATAGAATGATATACAAATTGTAAATGTCTTGGGCTGGTATCTGGATATGCAATAAGCTCAGGCTCAAATAAATATATTATACGGTATGGAATACCAGCTTGCTCTGCGGCTAACAGCGGTTGATGATCTTGCGATCTTATGTCGCGTTTTAACCAAACAATATTAATAGCTTGTCTTCTCAATAGACCAGTTCTTTTTTACATTTTTTCCAAAAAGAAAAGAAAGAAGGAAAATATCCTTGTACAGTAAACATCCAATCTCTGTGTAGCTCAATTCCCTTGTAGTTTTTATTTAAAGGATGTTCTTTATAATAAATATTTTCGGAGGTATAATCGGAAGTGAAATCTTTAAATTCTCCAACATATATTTGAATATTATCAATATTTTCTTTGGAAAAATTAAGAATAAAATCGATTGTTTTTCTAGCTACGGGATATTGCTCAAAATGAGAAGGCTCTAGTAAAAGAACTCTATTAACAGAAGATTCTTTGTTCCAAAGTGGGTCTAAATTGTAAAAATTATAAATATAAGTGGGTAGCTTTTTATCTATAATAATTGAACCCTGACTTGGCAAAAGAGTCTTTAAAATTAGTGGTGAAGTTTCTTTTAAAATATCAGGAATTTCTAAGGAATTAAAAGCCTCATACGAAATGTCTAAAAAGGTGTTTTTTTGTTGGGTATTACAATACTTATTGATATTGTCTTGATTCGCAACATATTTTTTATTTGCATTTGCTCCTGCAACCCATTGCCAACTCAAGGCATTACTAGCCCAATCTGCATCTAATAAGTAATAATACATCCATTTCCCTGGAGTTTTCCAATGACTGTGCGCTATATTACAAGCTATTGAAGCGATATACATCCTTAGGTGATTGTGTAAATAGCCTGTTTTATAAAAATTTTGAATGCTTTGATCTATTGCTTGAATACCAGTATTGGCCTCAATGATAGCTTTTGAAATACAGGTGTTAGTAATGGGTGATTGTTTGTTTTTAATGTCTTCATTTATACCATCACCTTTTGAAACCCAAACCTGTTGCCAGTAGTCTCGCCAAGCTAATTCTTGTATGAATTTTTCAACCTGACCAAGTGTATATCCACGATTTAAAATTTCGGATAGAATAAATTTTGTAGAAATAATTCCCCTTGAAATATAAGGTGATAAATGGCTGACCGAACCATTGATGTAATTTCGTGTCGAACTGTACTTAATAGGGTCAATAAGGCGAACACGCTGAAGTATTTCAGAATATTTAGTTGGAAAAAGAGAAGATTGAGTTTCAAATAATTCCATTTAACGCTTGTTTATTTTAGCAACAGATATGGCTTTTTGCCAAGAATATTTAAAGGGACTAATTGCTGGAATACGTTTTTTTAAATGTTTTTTACTTACACCACTATTCACACGTTTAGGCCAACGTTTAAAAATAGATTCATTTAAGTTTCTGCGCATTAGCTTAATGACTTCATTTTCTGGCAATCCAAATTGGAGCAGTATAGCCTCAAAAATAGTCCGATCTTCCCAAGCCATTTTTATAATGCGATCTGATCCCCGCATCGTAAATTGAAATTTTTCTGTCATGTTAAATTAGATGTGTATTAAAAAACGTATTTGTTTTTGTATAAAATTAGAAAAAATTGTTTTCACAAAATGCTTACATCTAGTCTTTTTTTTAAAACAAAATTTATTTTATAAAGATACAAAAATCTGTTTAATCATAATAATATTTAATTAAACAAATAATAATTTAATACACATTCGTAAACCTATTTTATTATTTCTCTATTTTTGTGAAACTTATGGCCAAAAAAGGAAAGGAAAAAAACACTCGGAATAAAGCAAAACATACAAAACTTATCAATCGCAAAAAAAATAAATTACAAGAAGAAGAAGATACTCGCAAAGAAAAGCTGAAGAGAATTATTAAAATCGCAAATCAATCGGTTTCAGATAAAACTAATCAATAACTTAGTATTCGATTGGTTAAATCATCGTGTATATTTGTAAATAAAAACTATGTTAAAAGCAGTTTTATTTGATATGGATGGGGTCATTGTAGATACCGAGCCGCTGCATTGTAAAGCGTATTATAAAATGTTTGATGCAGTAAATATTACTGTTTCAGATGCATTGTATGAATCATTTACAGGACAATCTACTAGTAATATATGCAAACAGCTTTGCAACCTTTTTAATTTATCTCAATCATCAGAAACCTTAGTTCTGCTGAAAAGAAATTTTTTTAAGGAACTATTTTTTAATGATAAAAACTTAGCTCTCATTGATGGTGTTTTAGATTTAATTAAAGATTATCATAAAAACGGTATAACGCTGGTACTAGCATCTTCAGCTTCTATGGCTACGATAAATAATGTTTTTAACAGGTTTGGACTCAATAACTATTTTATAGCGAAACTTAGTGGGGCAGATTTAAAAGCGTCTAAACCACATCCAGAGATATTTATAAAAGCCGCTATCGCTTCAGGGCATTCAAAAAATGAATGTTTGGTTATTGAAGACTCTACCAATGGTATTAAAGCAGCTGCTGCTGCAGGTATCTTTTGTGTAGCATTTAAAAGTCCTCATTCAAAAAATCAAGAATATACAGAGGCAACTAAAATAATTTCAAATTTTAAAGAAATTCGTTTTAATAGAATAACTCCTTATTTTAAATAAATTTATTAGTTCAACAAATTCAGTATCTTTCCGATAGTTTTTCAACTAAAATGGATAAGGAGAAATTTATTAGTATTACTGGAGGAGCGGGTCATTTAGGAAGTTGTTTGATAGCATTACTTCTTGAAAAAAACTACTGTGTCAATGCACTATATTACCATAGTAAACCTATTGTAATTCATCCAAATTTAAATTGGATTAAGGGAGACGTATTAAAACCGAATACCTTAAAAGAGTTGCTTAAAAATACGTCTGTATTAATTCATGCAGCCAGTATTATTTCTATTGGAGATAAAGATGAAAGTCTTGTTTACGATATCAATGTAAAAGGCACAGAACATTTAATTGATGCTTGTATAAATCAAAACGTTAAAATGATTTATATAAGCTCTTGTGCTGCAGTTATTGAAACTAAAAAAAAGGAAGTATATACTGAAAATAGACCCTACAAAACAAAAGATCATTTTTTATATGATTGGACAAAAGCAAGCGCTGAAAAAAAAGTACTGAAAGCGATTGAAAATTTAAGCTTAGCAGCTTTTATAATAAGACCAACAGCTATTGTAGGTCCTCCAGATCATAAACCTTCACATTTTGGACAATCAATTATAGACATGGCTAATTACAAAATCCCATTTATTACCACAGGAGGATATAATATAGTAGATGTTAGGGATTTATCACTAACCATTTTTAATAGTATTGGTTCAGGTAAACAAGGAGAAATTTATTTAGTGGGTGGTAATTATTATACCATCAAACAAATTGCAAAAATTGCAAATCCAAAAAAACACTTTATTAGTATTCCAATTCCTATACTAATCGCTACAATGCCATTTATTAAAATTGCTAAAAATATATTTAATTCACATTGGCCAATAAGTAAAGAGAGTTTAACAACCTTAAAACTAGCGCCTAAGCAAATGGATTTTTTTAAAGCTAAAACAACTTTAAATCATTCGGTCAGACCAATCAATGAAACCATACAAGATTTATTGACTTGGTATAGAAAAAAATCAAATTTATGAGTTTAGAAACATTTAATTTAATCTGTGTCATCTGGTCGTTAGTTGGTGTTTCTTCATTTATTCTATTACAATTTATAAGAGCACCTTATGGCAGGCACCTAAGAAAAGGTTGGGGAACAGAAATTCCTAATAATTTGGGATGGGTTCTTATGGAAGCACCTTCATTTTTAATCATCCTCTATTTTTTTGTAAGTTACAAGCAGAGTCATTATGCCGCTATGCTAAGTATACTTTGGCTTATTCATTATTTTAATAGAACTTTTATATACCCATTTAGGATTAGAACCAAAAGAAAAAAAATGCCCATTACTATTGTATTATCTGCTATAGGTTTCAATTTTGTTAATGCTGGGTTGAATGGATATTTTTTATCCAATTTAGAACACTATGATGTTTCTTCGTTTCAAAATTGGAATTTTTATTTAGGTATGCTGCTGTTTATTGGTGGATTTTTAATAAATCAAATTAGTGATACCATTCTTATTAATCTACGAAAGCCCAACGAAGTAGGTTATAAAATACCAAGAGGTTTTCTTTTTGAATATATCTCTTGTCCAAATTATTTGGGAGAAATTATTCAATGGATTGGTTTTGCATTAATAGCTTGGAATTTTCCAGCAACAACTTTTTTAATATGGACAGCTGCTAATTTACTACCAAGAGTAGCGGGACATCATAAGTGGTATAAAAATAATTTTACAAATTATCCTAAAAAAAGAAAAGCACTTCTGCCTAAATTGTGGTAATAAAATTAAAAAATAGTAAATTAGCAATTGAATATACCACTAAAACTCACTTCAAAAACAAAAGATTTGGACCTCGTAAATTTATCTAAAAGAATATTAGCTAAAAAGTGGCTAATCATTTCATTGGTTCTAATGGGCACCCTTTTCTTTGGAAATGAAATAAGAAGCCTGAAAATAGATGCTGATATTTTAAGATCTTTACCAGATGATGATCCAGATGCCAGGTTATTAAAAAAAATAGGAAAGAATTTTGGAGGCAATAATATGGGAGTTATTATCCTAGAAACGGATAACATTTACCAAACCTCTGTATTAGAGCACATTCAATTACTTACAGATACTTTAGCTAATATTGATGGAATTACAACTGTATCTAGCCTTACTAATATTATAAATATCAAAGGAGGTGATTATGGAATTGAAATTGGAAAATTAGTAGATGAATATGAAATTCCTGAAAGTCCTAAAGATTTTCAAATTTTAAGAAATAATATTTTAAATAATGAAATGTATAAAGGTTCCATTGTCTCTGAAGATGAAACTTCTACATTAATCATTTTTAATTTAGATAATAATTCTGATGTTAATGCGATAGCTAAAAACGTAATTCAAAAAACAGAAGAATTAAACTTACCTGAGAAGCTTTACTACATAGGTTCCCCAATGCTATTAACCTATATTTCAGATTTAATGAGGGATGATTTAACAAATTTATTACCTCTTGCTTTTTTAGTAATTGCGTTTATTTTATTCTTGAGTTTTAGATCGATAAGCGGTGTATTACTGCCTCTTTTAATCGCCATTATAGCTATAGTTTGGAGTTTGGGTAGCATGGCTTTTCTCGATATAAAAATGTCTATGATTTCCAATAATATACCCATCATATTATTGGCGATTGGGAGTGCTTATACCATCCACGTAATCAATAGAATTAATAAAGTAAGTCAATCAAAAGAAACAGATGTAATAGCTACGGCTCTTGCTTTTGTTTTAATACCATTAATTTTAGCAGCACTCACCACGATCATTGGCTTTGTTTCTTTCATATTTGGAGCCTATCTTAATATGATAGTTGATTTTGGAATCTTTACAGCATTAGGCACCTTATTTGCATCCCTATTATCCATATTCTTCGTTCCTGCTATTCTAGAAGTTGTAAATTACAAAAGAAAAAAAAATATTAAGCAAAAAGAACATTCCTACATAACCAATTATTTTCTTAAACCTATCAATGCTTTATTAATTAAAAGACCCAAAACTATATTAATTTTTTGGATGGTATTAATTGCAATAAGTATTGTTGGAATGTCTTCAATTAAAAGAAGTGTAGATATTCAAGAGTATTTTAAAAAGAACAATCCAACGCGATTGGCAGAAAAAATTATGATTGAAAAATTTGGAGGTACCAAACCAATATTTGTTCATTTTAAAGGGAATATGCAAAGTCCTAGGGTTTTAAAGACCATGATACAGACTTCTGAACATATGGAAAAAAGCCCAGATGTATATACTTCAATGTCTATTGCAAAATTGATTGCTGAAATTAATTTAAATATTACGAATACCAGAGGAATACCAAATAAGAGTGAACAGATAGAACAATTATGGTTTTTACTAGAAGGGAATGAAGTATTAAATCGTTTTGTAAATGAAGATTTAACGGAAGGGATTATCATCTCTAAATTTAAATCTCCCGATAATGAATCAAAAAAAGAATTTGCGAAATATATGAGAGCTTTTATAGCTACTAATTCTTCTAAAGATTGTGAAATTGAAATCACAGGAATGCCATTTGTTGATATCACAATGGATCAAAGTTTAATAAATAGTCAAATAGGAAGTATCTTAATTGCGATACTTTTTGTTATCATTTTAGTAGGCATCATATTGCGTTCTTGGATAAGTGGCCTTTATGCTTCCATACCAATTATAGCGACCATCATGTTACTATTTGGTTTTATGGGACTAACTGGAATCTCATTAAATATTGCAACTGTATTAGTTGCTAGTGTTGCTCTCGGAATAGGAATAGATTATTCCATTCATATCATTTCACATTTTAATAAATCCTATAAAAACAGTCAAGATCTTTATGCATCAATTCAAGAATCAATTTTAATTAGTGGAAATGCCATAATTATCAATGTAATTTCAGTTTCTACAGGATTCTTAATTTTAGTTTTTTCAGAAATGGTTCCGTTACAATATTTCGGACTACTCATTGCACTTAGTATGGTTAGTTCATGTTTAGGTGCTTTAACACTGCTTCCTTCCATATTAATATTAATGAATAAAAATAAGTCTAAAAACAATATACAAAATGAATCTTAAGCTTTTAACAGTATATATCATTATTTTCTTTTTTAATTGCAGTCCATTAAAAGCTCAAAGTGCCGATGCTTTACTACAAAATATGGATTTTTTAATTTCTGCTCCAAAAGATAAAGAAGCACATGTATTAATGGTTATTAAAGACAAAAACGGAAGTGTAAAAGAAAGAGAAGCATCTTTAAAACAAAAGGGGAAATTTAAAAAACTATATCGCTATACCAAACCAGACAAACAGGCAGGAATAGCTACTTTATCGTTGCCAGATAATATTATTTGGCTCTACATGCCTGCATTTGGAAAAGCTGTTAGAATTTCGTTATTAAGTAAAAGCCAAGCGTTTACAGGTACCGATTTTTCACAAGAAGATATGAGTGGTATTCCATATAGTGACAGGTATGATCCTGCCATAATTAACGTTAATGATCCTGATTTTCACATATTAGAATTGACACCAAAATCTAGAAAAACAAAGTACTCAAAAATTATTTTAACCATGGATAAAACTAATTACTATCCAATTAAAATGGAATTTTTTAATAAAAGTAATAACTATTTCAAGTTAGCTACATATAAATATAAAAAACAAGATAACTATTGGTATGCAAAAGAAGTAATTATGACTAGTGTTTTAAAAAAACATTCAACTTCTATAATACTATCAGATGTTAAATTTGATCAAGGAATGAATGATGATGTTTTTACAATTGAAAATTTAAAAGCTGAAGTAGAAAAAGATTAATCAATGAAGTTATAATTATAACTTGTATTTCTTTTATTCTCTATTATTTTTTTTATGTTTTTTAGTGTGTAATAAGGGGTGTCATCGACAAACATATTTGCTATCCAAGCAGGAACACTACCGCCAGGATCAACTTGCATTGAAAAAGTAGTTTCTAATTTATTTTCTGAAAGGACTTTAATTTTCCAATAACCATACCCTCTTACTCTTACATATTTATTATTTTCCTCTATATATTCATCAAGCACCTTAATATCAATAATTAAAGTTTTAGAAGTTGAATCCCATTTATAACTATTTTGGTAAACTCCATCTCTATTTTTATAAGGAAAAGGAGCTTTTGCTATGGAATAATAAATTTGAATTGTATCACCTGATTGTTCTAATAATTTAGCGGATTCCACATTATGACCCCAATCAGGAATATTTTTAATATCAGATAGTGTAAAAATAAAATTTTGAAGAGTTCCTTTAATTATAGTAGTTCCTCTAAAACTTTTAAATCTATAACCTTCTACTTCCTTGGAATAAACTTTTATTCCATCTGAATCTTTATTTAACTCCCATTTTTCTTGAGAGAATATAAAAGGACTATAAAAGACTAAAAGCGATATTAAAAATATTATTTTTTTCATTAAATTATTAATCAATTATTTCGATATGTTTTGGTATTGAATAATTATATAGTTCCATTGTAAATCCCCACTCCTTTAATAATATATCTAATTGATTCTTATTTATCTTGTGAGTATTTTTTTTATAGCTTTTTAATTTATCAATATAACTTTCAAAGTTTTTTGAAGCTAAATCGTAATTATCAAAATTTAAAGTTTCATATATTTTATTTAATATAGCAGTTGGATTTTCTTCCAACTCATTATATGAAACTTCTATGAGATTTCCCGAAGGTATTAATTCTTTTTGATTTAAATAATCACTCATAATCTTTTTATAAACACGCTGTATGTTTAAGTCTATTTCTTCTTTACTTATACTTTCTAACTGCAATGGAGGTAGCATTTTATTATAGAAGTTTTGAGTAGATAAAAAAACTTCGATAGGATTTCTATGAATATGTATAAACTTAGCATCAGGAAACATTTCCAACAAAACTTTAATACGACCTGTATTTGGTGGATTTTTAGAGAGATAGCGATTTCCTTTAGTATTTTTTATTGCTTTCTTTATAAGTAATTTATATTCTGCTTTCCAATTTTCAAGCTGATTAAGATTAATATTATTAAACCTAATAAAATCATTATAGTATTGAATCATATTGGTAGGAAACATCCAGAAAAAATAAAAACATAGTGGTGTTTTGTCTCCTAATGCAAATTCTTCTTCTTGAGGAAGTGATGCTCCTAGTGTTACATTATCACCATTTCGAGTTCCAGGAATTAAAAGAGTGGAAAAACTCCTAAATAAAAATCGCCCTAATTTATTGAATAGCGTATCCGGAAATACACTTTGGTAGGTTGTGGCATAAGCCATTTGTTCATCTTGACAAAGTAAATTATGAAGATGAGTCGTACCACTTCTCCAATGACCAATTATAAATACTGGAGAATGATTAATTGCTTTTTTATAATAGTTTGGATTAATAAATAAACGTTCATAACTTCTAAAAGGATAGTTAATCAAATTCACAATAACTATTGCTATTAACTTTGGAATGTACTTAAATTGAATTTTATTCTTTCTAATCAAGTCTAAAACTATTTTAAAAGAATATCCTATTGCAGGTGGTAATAACATTCCTTTTTTATTTTTTTTAGGCATGTGATAATAATTAGTTGGATGCATTAAATAAAAAGCCTACACTAAAATAAAGCCTAATTTTATCAACATCATTTATATAAGAAATATCAAAATTAACAGGACCTAATAAAGAATTATATGAAAAAGTAGCTCCTGCAGACATTAACAAACTGGTTTCTATTTTATCTTCCCAGTCTCCTTTTGGGAAAAAAGCATCTTCTACATAGTCGTCAAAATTGGTAAATCCAACAGAAGCAATATTGACATGTGGAACTACATATATTTTATTGATTGGATTTAATTGAAGGGCTAGTGTTATTTTCATAAATTGATTGACGGTAAGCTCGTCTTCATGCAATCCTGCAAACAAATAACTTCTATTGCGGTTATTAGGAATGTATCCTCCTAGAGAGTATTTACCTGCATAACCATATTCATTAAATGAAATCTCTTTAGATTTTAGGGTATCTTCATAAATAAAATTAGCAGTGCCTTTTAAAATTCCTGTTATTTTTTTAGTAAAGCCAACTCTTTTTTCAAAACTTAAATTAAGTTTTGAAAAACGATTGGTTAAACCATCAATTAAAGGGCTGTTTTCGTCTATTGGCTCTATATAAATAGCATTGTGTATAGATCTACTTACCGAGCCTTTAAAATAAGTTCCTTTAGTTGAAAAAAATACTTTGTTTAAACTATTATAGGTGTAATTTACATTGATTTCAATGGTATTAAAATTATACTTTTTTAGACCAAAAAAATTACCAACTAAATCTGGATCAAATTTTGGCCTTAAATTTGTTAGCTCATAATTTATTCCAACTCCAACATAACTGAATAATGAATTAATGTTCTTATTTATTTGATTGTTAAATTGAAAATAATTTTGTTTAATATTTTCTATTTTAATTCCATCTTCAAATACCTCTTGAATTAACAACTCTCCAATTGCTTCCGATTTAAACCACCAATTTTTATGCTTTCCAAATATTTTTTGATATTGCAATCTAGCCCTTGGTTGTTGAGCTATATCTAAAGTAACAAGTATTCTAGAGGATTTACCCAATATATTTCTTCCTGTATAATTAACAACTATTCCTCCACCCCGATACGTATCGTAATGTAATGAACCTTTTAATTGATTTTTGGAATACTCGAAAAAGTTTAACTGCAAGCCAAGTTGATTATTTTCTATAAATGATTCATACGTTATTTTTGAAAACATTCTTGTACCTATAGCTCTGTTAACTCCTGCTACTAATTCTTTAGCACTGTATTCGTTATGAGGTTCAATATCAGTCCTTTCTTTAGCTACTTTGTAATTTCCAATACTTATATTTTTAAAAACAATAGTATCTAAAAGAATTTTATTTTTTGCATCTGGTACTTTATGAACTCTTTGTTTATATTTTTTTAAAGTTTTAGATAATTTAATTAAACTAGATAAGTTATTGTTAGTTGCAATTTCTCCTTCTTTAAATATTTCTTTACTTTTGTTAAAATCTCCTGTAGAATATTCAAGATAAGGTACATGATCTATAAGAATATCACAGATTTCTTTATTTTTTTTAACCTTTAAATTACTTGATAACATACTTGACTGAACTAATAAAGCAGACATATTATCTAATTTATTTTTTGGTAGCATACCACCTCCTACTGTACTGCCTATAATAATATCTGCACCCATTCGTTTTGCAATATCAGTAGGGAAATTATTGAGTATCCCTCCATCTACCAACAAGGTATTTTCATAAACTACCGGTTGGAATATACTTGGCACTGACATACTAGCGCGCATCGCTAGGCTTAAAGATCCTTTATCTAAAATAACTTCTTTTCCATTTACTATATCTGTTGTCATTGCTCGAAATGGAATGGATAAGTCATCAAAATTATTAATATTATAAACTGGAAAGGTTAATAGGCTTAAAAATTCACGAAGATTTTGATCTCTTAAAAGCGAAGAGTTTAGTTTAGGAGACCAATTAACTAATTCTAATTCAACTAAATACTTTTTAAATTCACTCTTTTCTTCAGTACTAACTTTGCTCAAAGGAATGTCTCCAGTTAACAAATTATCCCAATTTGCATTATTAGCAATATTTGCAATACTATCACCAGAATATCCCATTGCATACAGGCCTCCAACTACACTTCCCATACTAGTACCAATTATCAGATCTGGAACAATCTCTAAGGAATCTAAAGCTTGTAACACGGGAATATGCGCAATACCTTTTGCTCCTCCTCCACTTAAAACTAAAACGACTTTAGGCTTTTTATCTTGTCCAAAAACGTGTGTAGAAACAACAAACGAAAAAAAAATAAATAATAATCTAAATGTATTTTTCATAGCGATGTTATGGAGTTAGCGTTTTTGAGCTTATACCTTTTGCAAGGTATAACAACTTATTTAAAAAAGGATATCAGTTGATCTAAAGTGTAGTTTGATTGATCTCCACTTAACATACTTTTTAGTGTATATGACTGATTTTCTATTTCTTTATCACCTGCTAAAATTACAAATGGTATGTTTCTTTTATCTGCATAACCCATCTGTTTTCCCATCTTAGCTTGATCCGGATATAATTCACTAGCAATCCCATTTGCTCTTAATTTAGAAATGGCTTGCAAAGCATATAACGATTCTCTGTCGCCAAAATTAATAAATAATACTTTTGTAGTCGCAAGAACAGTTTCAGGGAAAAGGTTTAGTTCTTCTAAGACTAAATATATTCTATCCAGTCCAAATGAAATACCAACACCACTCATATTTTTTAACCCAAAAATTCCTGTTAAATCATCATAACGACCACCTCCACCAATACTTCCCATATTCACTCCCTTTGGTGGTGAAACTTCAAAAATAGCTCCCGTATAATAATTAAGGCCTCTTGCAAGGGTAACATCAACCTCTAATTTTGTTGATTTTAACGAAAGTGTTTCAAAAGCGTTAGTGATAAATTTTAATTCTTCAATTCCTTTTAAACCCGTTTCTGATGAAGAAAGTATTTTCTTTAATTCTGAAAGTTTTTCTAAAGTCGTTCCGTTTAAGCTAAATAGTGGGTTTAATTTATCCAATGCTTCTGGAGAAATACCTTTGCTCAACATTTCAGTTTTAACTCCCTCTTTACCAATTTTATCTAACTTATCTAAGGCAACCGTAAAATCTATTAGTTTATCTTCTGCACCAATTACTTCAGCAATACCACTTAAAATCTTACGATTGTTTAATTTAATGGTAACACCAACTAAGCTTAGCTGCTCGAATACATCATCATATAACTGAATAAGTTCAACTTCTTGCCATAAGGAAGTAGATCCTACTACATCTGCATCACATTGATAAAACTCTCTAAATCTTCCTTTTTGTGGACGATCTGCGCGCCATACAGGTTGAATTTGATACCGTTTAAATGGAAATATGATATCGTTTTGGTTTTGTACCACATACCTTGCAAAAGGCACCGTAAGATCATACCTCAACGCTTTTTCTGAAATGCTTGACGTTAGCTTTAAACTGTTTTTTTCTGTTAATAAATTATCATCCGCTTTTTTTAAATAATCTCCACTATTTAATATTTTAAAAATCAATCGATCGCCCTCTTCTCCATATTTACCCATTAAGGTTTCACTTTTTTCAAATGATGGAGTTTCTATAGGCTGGTACCCATAAGTTTTAAAACTATTTCTCATTCTACTCATGATATAGTTTCTTTTGGATACTTCTTGAGGTGAAAAATCTCTAGTTCCTTTTGGTATGGATGGTTTTTGTGCCACGTTGTTAATATTTAGTTTCTTTATTTTTGTGTATTGTTTTGCAAATATCTTAATTTCAAATTTAAATGATAAAGATATTTCAAAATAATGGTAACTTTATAGTCCAATTTTAGTCTAACGGATAAAATAAAATCCTTTTTATGTTTTCCCTTTTTCGAGTAAATGTACTAATTGCATTTAATTCAATTAAAACTCAAATATTAAGAACCATCTTAACGGTTGTTATTATTGGTATTGGTATTTGGTCTTTAGTAGGAATTCTAAGTTCCGTAAAAGCAATGGAAAATTCAATTTCAGGAAGTTTTGCTTCTATGGGCTCAAATACTTTTAACATACAACGTTACGATTTTAATATACAACGGGGTGGCAGGGAAAGAAAAAAGGTAAATCCAATTATTAGTTATCAAAATATTAGAGAATTTTTAGCTATTTACGAATATCCAACTACTCAAACCTCTTTATCATTTGTTGGAACTAGTGCAGCAGAAGTTAAATTCGAAAGCGAAAAAACAGATCCTGAAGTTCAGATTTTTGGAATCAATGAGTTTTATCTTGAAAATACAGGAACTGAAATAGAAAACGGAAGAAACTTTACCATTTTTGATATTCAGAATAACAACAAAGTCTGTATCATCGGTTCGGACTTTTTAAAGAGCTTATTTTTAAACGATAATCCCATCGGTAAAACCATTAGCATTAGAGGTGTAAAATTTAAAGTGGTTGGTGTTCTAGAGTCTAAAGGATCTACATTTGGAAACAATCAAGATTTAAGAATTCTAATACCAATTCAGGTTGCCAGAGGTATTTTTACAGAACCTAATATCAACTATACCATTAGTATCATGGTAAAAGATAAAGAGTTATTAAATGCTGCACAAGATGAAGCCATAGTTACTTTTCGAAACATCAGAAGACTAAGTCCAATTGAAAAGGATAATTTTGGAATAGAAAGAAGCGATGATTTAATTAATAGAATTACCAGTATCACGGGGTATTTAGAGGTTGCTGCTTGGATTATTAGTATTATTACCATTTTAGGTTCTTCGATCGCTTTAATGAACATCATGTTAGTATCTGTAAGTGAGAGAACCAGAGAAATTGGAGTTCGTAAAGCACTAGGGGCAAAAAACGCTACCATATCAACTCAGTTTTTTATCGAAACTATTGTGATTGGTCAAATAGGCAGTGTTTTAGGAATCATATTGGGAATTTTAACAGGATTTGCTTTTTCTTCCTTTTTTGAATCTGAATTCTCTTTGCCATGGATCCCAATGATTTGGGCAACAATTATCACATTTGTTGTAGCAATTATTGCAGGTTTTTATCCAGCTATGAAAGCCTCTAAACTTGATCCTATCGAAAGTTTGAGGTATGAATAACATCATGAATAAAAAATGAAACATTATTATATATTTCTAATAGTCATTGTGATGCATTCTTGTGTAAACAAACAATTACCTGAGAAAACTTATAAAACCAAGACCAATCAAATACTACATAAAAAGAGTACATCCTTAATTGTTCTTGGAACTATTCAAGATGCTGGATCTCCGCATATAGCCTGTAAAAAAAAGTGTTGCAAAGACTTATTTAGCGATACTGATCATGATAGACAAGTTGTTGCATTGGGTCTAGTTGATAATAACTACAATAAAAAATATTTATTTGAAGCAACTCCTGATATAGCAAAACAAATGAAGGCGCTATTAAAAGATGCTATTCAAAATAAGAATGAAATGGTCGATGGAATTTTCTTAACCCACGCTCATATTGGCCATTATACAGGATTAATGTATTTAGGAAAAGAAGCTGCAAATGCAAAAAATGTTAATGTTTTTGCTATGCCTAGAATGAAAAAATATTTAGAAACAAATGGTCCCTGGAGTCAGCTCGTTACAAATAAAAATATTTCACTGACTCAAATTGAAAAGGAACAATCAATTTCTCTTACACCAAATTTAATAGTTACTCCTTTTTTAGTGCCACATCGAGATGAATATTCTGAAACGGTTGGCTATAGAATTAAAGGACCTAATAAAACTGTATTATTCATACCAGATATTGACAAATGGAATAAGTGGGATAAAAGTATTGTAGAGGAAATTAAGAAAGTAGATTATGCCTTTTTAGATGCTACATTTTACAGTGGAAAAGAAATAAATAATCGCGATATTTCTCAAATCCCACATCCTTTTATAATTGAAAGCCTTGAAATGTTTAAAACACTAGATTCTATAGAAAGAAAAAAAGTAATATTTATTCATTTTAACCATACAAATCCTGTAATTGACTTAAAAAATAATGAAGCAAAAAAAGTTTTAGATCAAGGGTTTAATATTGGGAGAATTAATGAAGTATATGATTTATAATTAATGTCTACAATCTATATAAATTCCTAATACTATAATAAAGTTATACTAAGTATACTAAGCGAAGTGCTCAATAAAAAAACAACTATGATTAAAATTGTTATATGATTCCTGTTCTTATTTAGCTTTCTGTTATAAAATGAAAAACTTTACAAAAAATATTGAACAAGGTTTTAATTTAAACTTATTAATTGAACAAACCTTGATTATCAAGTCTAAGTTCCTAAAGAGTAACTCGATAAGCACTTTTGGTCTTACTTGAAAGAAAAGGAATCTAAAATATGTGATTTTTTAAAAAAAATAGATTTAAAAATAAAAAATAATGATTATAGTTGCTATTCTTTTTATCGCTTTTGGAGTTTTAATTAAATATGGAAAAATGTATTATCTAATTGCTGGTTATAATACCATGTCAAAGGAAGAAAAAGAAAAATACAATATTGAAGGAATAGCAACCGTTTTCAGGAAAGGCATGTTCGGAATGGCTTTAATTATAATTTTCGGATCATTAATTGCAAAATTCACTGAAAATCCAAATGTTCAAAATTATACTTTTTGGACTTCAATGATTTTAGGAATACCCTACTTATTAATTAAGTCAAACTCAAAAAAGTATAAAAGAAATCAATAAGATAGGTCTCTAATTACTGAAGGAGCTGAGGTTTAATTTACGATTTTATTAAAAAAATTAAATAAAGATCCTTTTGTAATGATAGCCCCCTGCGATACTAATGAGAAAATATCTTCATTTTTATGACCTGTGAAATTTTTATTAGCAGTGAAAAATTCAACTTCATCAAACGCAAAATTCTTTTGAAGCCATTGATAACCAGCTACTGTAGTAAAATCAATTTTCTGATTCGTAGTTTTAATTACTATCAATTTCATAAAAGATTCCTCTACTTTAAAAAGAAATAATTGCTGTGCAGAAATATTTTCAAGATAGGAAGCATTATTTAAAACACCATCCCAAATTAGATCGCTAAAAACGTCCAACTCTTCTTCTGCTACTTCAGGTTTTACTCTTTTAATTTCGTCCCATTCTTTCCCAGTAATGGATTGTGCTGCCAAGAAGTTTATAAACTCTTCTTGTAGTTCTTCAAATTGTTCTTTGGTAAGTCTCGTATATTTCATCATAAAAAGTGCCCCTAAAATAGGGGCACAAATCTAAGTATAAAATTTATATTTATTTAGAATATATAACGCAATCCAAATTGCACTTGCCATCTTGAAGCTAAACTAGAATCATATCCAAATGTTTCTTTTAAATCAGGATTAAAAGTATAGGTTGGCATACTGGTAGCAGCATCTAAAGATACTCCAATAGGCTGCACATTGTTGGGTTGTTGAATAAGACCCCAATCAGAACTAATTAGATTTCCTACGTTTAACATATCAACACTTATTTGAATAGTGTTTGTTTTTTTGTCGTTAATTTTAATATTATAGTCTTGTAATATTTTTAAATCCCAACGACTTCTCCAAGGAGAAAGAGCTCCATAACGCTCTGCATATTCTCCCCTGCGTTCACTCAAATAATCATCTTGACTAATATAAGCGTCAAATGCTGCACCTTGACCTGCTCCAGAAAATTCCATTTGATTAATTTCAGCGCTTGTTGGAATGTATAATAAATCATTTAAATTAGACCCATCTCCATTGATATCACCTCCATAAGTATAATTAAAACGTCCTCCTTTTGCATATTCAAAAAAGGTAGAAACTGTTGTTGCCCACTTATCATTTCCATATTTCCATTTTTTACTAGCAACACCAATAACTCTGTGTTGATCACCATATTTAGAATTCGCAAGAACAGCATCATTTACATTACCTAATGCTGCATTGAATGCAAAAGCATCTCCTGTTATTTCAGCTTCAATAGAATTAACATCTTGTGAATTTAAATAGTTATAAGCTAACATTACATAATACCCTTCCCCAAATGTTTTTTGACCTTTTAAAGTAGCATTCCAAGTACTTCCTTTATCTGAGTTTGTCATTACATACGCATTATTAATTAGATCATTAGCAGTATAAATCGGACGATTATCCACACCACCTAAAGTTCCACTAGGAGGCAATAAACCCCAATTTTGAACATGAGCAGCATTGATATCTTTTGTATAAGATAAATCTCCAGTTAAAATTAATCCACCGTCAAATCTATAATCGGTCCCTAAATTGGTTCTCCAAACTTGTGGGAACTTAAAATCTGGATCTACTGCTTGCAAGAAAAATACTTCTGGACTTGATATCTGATTACCTATCCAAACAAACGGTAAACGGCCAGTAAAGACTCCTGAACCTCCACGTAGTTGAAGTTTATCCTCTCCTTTATGGTTATAATTAAAACCAAACCTTGGAGAAAACAATACTTTATTAGACGGCATTTGAGTATTGTCAATAGTTACTGTTTCTCCTGTATTAGGGTTTACATAAGGAATACTAGGTACATTACAACAAGCATTATCAATTACTTCTTGTGCTTTTTGTGCAGTATCAAAATACAATGGTTTATCAAAACGAATTCCGTAGGTTAATTTTAAGTTATTCGAAACATCCCATTCATCTTGAGTATAAAATGACATTTGACCCACATTTGTTTCCGCTAAAGACCAACCTCCAGGGTTACCTTCACCATTTTCGTTTAAAGTAGCATTTTGAGCAATTGCAAAATCAAAAGCTTCTTGTAAAGCACCTGAAGAAACATATTCTCCAAATCCTTCCATAGTTGAAGTTGGGAAGAATACACCTTGTCCACCATAAGCGCCTAAATTAAAAGAATTATCAAATTCAAACTTTTCAAAGGATACACCAAAAGTTACCGTATGATTCCCCTTTACAAAACTTAAATTATCAGAAAACTGAAAAACTTTTTGTTTAAGGTCATTATGAATTGAAAATGGTTCTTGACCAGCAATAATGTAATTAGATCCATCTTTAGTAATAGTTATAGATGGTGCAGGAGTCGATTTTGGATTTCTAAAGTCATGAAATGAACTATAGCCTATTTGCAATTTATTAGAAGCATTTCCTTCAAGGTTAGAATTCAACTCCATTTGTATGGAATTTAATTTATTATTGATTTGGTAGCCTGCATTTTCAAACTGTAAAGTGGATGCACTTGGACCTCTAAACCCTAAAGCTGATGGATGAGCAGGTTTTTCCTTTGAGGCATCTAAAAAATTATAAATAATAGCTAAACGGTTATTATCATTAATGTTCCAATCCAATTTAAAAATTCCCTTAGTCGATTCTGTTTTATGAGTATATCCCTCGTAGGCTCCAGGGTCATATCCTACGCTTAATAATGCATCTCTAACTTCATTTAAATCAGATTCTAAAACTCTTGATTCATTGATAAAACCAGTACCTGTATTTGGTAACCAATTTTGAGCTAAATCTTCTCTGTCGTCTTTTTCAAAGTTGGCAAAAAAGAATAATTTATTTTTTACAATTGCACCACCAGCACTGGCACCGAATTGTAATTGTTTTAGTTTTGGAACTGATATATCATCACCTTTAACTTTACTACCGGTAAGGTCTTGATTTCTGTAGAAACCATAAACGGTACCATGAAAATCGTTTGTTCCACTTTTAGTAACCGCATTTACTGAGGCACCCGTAAAACCTGACTGTCTTACATCATAAGGCGCTGTAGAAATTTGTATTTGTTCTATAGCATCCAAAGATATAGGTTGTGCATCTGTCTGCCCTCCGGGCGTTGCTGCATCTAAACCAAAAGGATTGCTGAAAATCGCACCGTCAAGTGAGTAATTATTAAACTGATCGTTTCTTCCTCCAAAAGACCCGTCACTCGCAGAAGGCTCTAATCTTGTGAAATCTTTAGCAGATCTTGAAATGGATGGTAAACGAGTTAATTCTCTTCTACCTACATTGGTTTCTTGACCTGTTCGATCAGATCCAAAGGTGCTTTTACCAGTACTTCCAGTAATAACTACTGCATCTAATTGTTGGCTATCCTCTGATAAGACTATATTTAAATTGTAGGTGATCCCCAAATCAAGATATACGTTATTAAAAATTTGGCTATCGTATCCTAAATAAGTTATGGTGACTGTATAGGGTCCACCTACCCTCATATTAAGTAAACTATACCTACCCTCAAAATTAGTAATTGCACCAGATTTTGTGCCTGAAGGTGTGTGAATGGCTACAATATTTGCTCCTGAAAAGGGCTGATTACTTTCATCCAAAACTATACCTTTAATACTAGAAGATGTTACCTGTGCCTCAGCACTTATAGCTCCTAATAAAAAAAACATAGCAAATAATAATTTTTTGTAATGTCTCATTATAAATGAATTAATTGGTTATTATGATTCGAAAGTAAAATAAAAAAAACCATTTACTCTAGTAAATGGTTTTTTATATTAACAACTTTTAGCTATTAACTAACAATATCTATTTTTTTTCTCCAACTACTTCGAATGAAAAATTAGCAATAACATCTCTATGAAAACGAATTTTAGCTTCATATTGACCAGTACGCTTAATTAATCCACCAGCGATGGTAATAAACTTCTTGTCAATAGTTACACCGTTACTTTCAAGAGCTGCAACTAAATTAGCGCTAGCAACAGATCCAAATAATTTGTTTCCTTCTCCAGTTTTAGAAGCTATTTTAATTTCTAATCCATTTAATTTATTAGCTTCTTTTTGAGCATCATCAACGATTTTCTTTTCCTTAAAAGCACGTTGCTTTAAAGTTTCTGCTAGTATCTTTTTTGTAGATGGTGTAGCTAAAACAGCTAATCCTTGAGGAAGTAAGAAGTTCCTACCATATCCATTTTTTACAATTACCAAGTCGTCAGTAAATCCTAGATTTTCAACGTCTTTTTTTAATATAAGTTCCATATCCTATCTATTTTTTATTTTAATAAATCTGCTACGTATGGCATTAATGCTATATGACGAGCTCTCTTTACAGCTACAGCAACTTTACGTTGATATTTTAATGAAGTACCTGTTAATCTTCTTGGTAAAATCTTACCTTGTTCATTAATAAACCTCATTAAAAAATCAGAATCTTTATAATCAACATATTTGATTCCAGATTTTTGAAACATACAATATTTCTTAACTTTAGAAGTTTCAATATTTAGAGGTGTTAAATATCTAATATCTCCCTCTTTCTTTCCTTTTGCTTGTTGTTCAATAGATGACATAGCTTATGCGGTTTTTTTGTTACGGTTTCTTCTTTTTTCAGCCCATGCGATTGCATGCTTGTCTAGTGCTACAGTTAGGTAACGCATAATGCGTTCATCTCTTCTAAACTCAATTTCTAAGTCGTTTAGAGCTTCACCAGCTATTGTAAACTCAAATAAGTGATAAAAACCACTTTTTTTGTGTTGAATTGCGTAAGCTAATTTTTTTAGCCCCCAATTTTCTTTGGATATCATCTTAGCACCTTTAGAAACAAGAATATCTTCGTATTTCTTTACTGTTTCCTTTATCTGTTCTTCAGATAAAACGGGATTTAAGATGAAAACAGTTTCATAATGATTCATAAAAATCTATTTTAAATTATTATTATTTACCTCAGGACTTCCCAAGAGCGTGCAAAAATACTATTTTTTTTACTATTAACAAACTTCATTACCTAAGTAAATTTTATTCCTACAAAAAAAAAACAAAAATCAATATTTTATCGTTAAAGTTAATGGAATTTGCATTTCATCGGCATTTTAAGTATCATTGTACTCGTTTAAGACTAACTTTATGAGCAATCCAATATTAAAATGTGCAATTGTTGATGATTCAACTTTGCAAAGACTTTCTATCGTAAGATTGATAAAAAATCATCCTTCTTTAGAACTTATTGCTGAATATAGTAATGCGATTGAAGCAAAAATAGGTTTGGCAACTTCAGAAATTGATCTTGTTTTTTTAGATATTGAAATGCCGATTCTATCTGGATTTGCTCTATTGGATGATCTTACTCTAAAACCACAAATTATTTTTGTTACTGGTAAAACCAAATATGCTTTTAAAGCATTTGATTATGATGCTGTTGATTATTTACGTAAACCAATTTCAAAAGAACGTTTTTTAAATGCTGTACACAAAGCTGTTAGTAATTTTAAAATGAAAAACGATGAATCTTTTGATGAAAATGATTTTATTTTTGTAAAAAGCAATCTTAAAAAGCGTAAAGTATTCTTAAACGATTTAAAATATATTGAAGCATTAGGAGATTATGTAAAGTTAGTAACTGAAAATGATTCATTAATTGTTCTTTCAACCATGAAAACATTTGAAGTTATATTGCCTGAAGATCGGTTTTTAAGAATTCACAAATCTTATATCGTGAATCTTGATAAAGTATTGAGGTATAACAGTAAAGTTATTGAGTTGGAAAAACAACAACTTCCTTTAAGTAGAAATAGAAAGTCTCAGCTTATTGAAGCACTGTCTGCTTCTATGAGTCGTTAATAGTTATCTACATCAATAATTACTCGAACGCTCGAAAATTCTTTTATCGAGTTAAAGTTTCTCATAATTGAATTAACATATTCCTTAGTTTTTGGCAAGGATTGATTCTTCGGAATTTTAATCAAAATATTAGTAATAAACATATTACGAATTCTACCTATAGCTGGAGTTTCTGGGCCAAGTATATTTTCCTTTAACTTTATTTTTAAAGCCTTCGCTAACCAAATAGATGATTTATCCATTTTTTGAAAAGAGCGCTCTTTTACTACAATTTTAATCATCCTATAATATGGAGGATATTTAAACTGATACCGGTCTTCCATTTGTTGCTTATACATTTCATCAAAACTATTAATGCTTACTTGTTGTAATATTTGATGATATGGATTGTAAGTCTGTATAATTACTTTACCTCTTTTTTTTGTTCTACCTGCCCTACCAGCAACTTGTTGTAATAATTGGAAACTCCTTTCGTGAGCTCTAAAATCGGGAAAATTTAATAGATTATCTGCATTCATTACCCCCACTAAACTAACATGCCTAAAATCTAAACCTTTTGCTAACATTTGAGTACCAACCAATATATCTATCTCTTGAAGTTCTAAAGCTTCAATTATTTTGGCATGTGCATGTTTTCTCTTAGTCGTATCCTGATCCATTCTAGCGATTCTAGAATCAGGAAATAATTCTTTCAACTCTAATTCAATTTGTTCTGTACCAAAACCTTTATGATCTAACGTCTCACTTCCACAAGCAATACATGATACCATCTTTGGTACATTATAACCACAATAATGACACCTTAACTGATTTTTATATTGATGGTACGTTAAACTTACGTCACAATTTGGGCATTGTGGAGAAACACCACAAGTATTACACTCTATGACAGGTGAATAGCCTCTTCTATTTTGAAATAAAATGACTTGTTCGTTATTTTTTAGAGATAAATTTATTTCTTCAAGTAAGCGATCACTAAAATGACCATTCATTAATTTTTTACGATACTTTTCTTTTATATCAACCAATTCTATCGAAGGCATCATAACATTACCAAAGCGTTTTTTTAATGTAATTAATCCATAACGGTCATTTTTTGCATTGTAATAACTTTCTAATGAAGGTGTTGCTGAACCCATCAATACTTTTGCATTATGTAATTTAGCAAGTACTACAGCACTATCTCTACCATTGTACCTTGGAGAAGGCGCATATTGTTTAAACGAAGGCTCATGTTCTTCATCAACGATAATAAGTCCTAGCTTAAAAAAAGGCAGGAAAAGTGAGGATCGTGCACCGATAATAACCTGAGCTTTTGGTTTACTTTCTAATACATTATTCCATACTTCAACTCGTTCACTTATTGAGTATTTTGAATGATAAACTGAAATTTTTTCACCAAAATAATACTGTAACCTACTAATTAATTGTGTGGTTAATGCTATTTCTGGAAGCATATATAAAACTTGTTTTTTCTGTTTTAAAATTTCTTCAATTAGTTGAACATAAATTTCAGTTTTTCCGCTTGAAGTAACACCATGCAATAATGAGCTGTTTTTAGTTTCAAAAGAAATTTTTATTTTCTTTAAAGCTTCTGATTGGGCATCACTTAATTTTTTTATATCTGAAGTATCCTTACCATCATAGGAAATTCTATCTTTTCGAATAAAATATTCTTTTAAAACACCTTTGCTAACCAAACCATTAATAACAGAAGAACTGGTATCACTTTTTTTCTGAAGAAAAACCGATTCTATCGGTTTTTTTTCTTTGGAGGACAGCATAAATAATGTCATAAGGACTTGTTTTTGCTTTGGCGCTCTTGTTAAAGAATCTATTAATAATTTTAAATTTTCTTCCGTAGAAAAATCAGAAGAAAGTTTGATGTAGCGTTTAATTTTTGGGCTATACTTTTCATAAACCTCCTCTTGAACCCCTATTAAACCTTTCCCTAAAAGACTTTGAAGTATACTTACCACATTTTTTTTATCCAAAATACCTCGAATATCGTTTATGTGCAAAGATGATTGAACTTGCAATGCCTCTAAAACCAAAAATTCTTGATCACTTAATTTAAATTCATCTTTTGGATTCTTATCTATTGAGGTTATAATGGTTTCACTTTCCAATAAAAAGGCATTTGGCAAAGCAGCTCTCAAAACTTCACCTAAAGTACACATATAATAATTTGCCATCCATTCCCAATGTTTTATCTGAATCTCATTTACAATTGGGTTCTCATCTAAAATTTGATCAATAGATTTAGTATCATAACCCTGAGGAGCCGCTTGATGAATCGCATAAATAATTCCAGTATATAGCTTAGATTTTCCAAATGGAACCGCAACTCGCATTCCTTGCCTAAGGAACATAGCTTCATCTTTATTTACCTCGTAGGTAAATGTTTGTTTTAAAGGGATTGGTAAAATGACGTCTATAAAATACACTGTACTATTCTTTTAATCGAAGGGTTTTTAATGTTGCATTTAATTCGAACCCCAATAATAATAAATTAGAGTTGATCCATATATAAAGCATTAAAATTAATAGAGCTCCAATGGAGCCGTATAATTCGTTGTAATTTGAAAAGTTAGTAATATAAACTCCAAAAAGATATGTAGTCAAAACAAATAACATTGTAGTAACGAGAGCCCCAATTGAAAAAAAACGAATACTCTTTCCTTTTTTTATTCCAAAGTAGTAAAGAATTGCAATCACGAAGTAGACCAAGATAATAAAAATAATACTTCGGATGGTTTCTACCCAAAACACTCCATTACTTAAAAATTCTTCTTTACTCAAGTCCCATATAAATTGTTCGCTAAAAACAATAATAACAATGGTTAATAAAAGCAATAAAGCTAAAAATATAGAAACTAACGATGCTACAAAATATTGTTTAAAAAATGACCTATTGATAGTGATATGATAAGAGTATTCAAAACTGCTAAATATAGCATTTATTCCATTAGACATTAAAAATATAGTCAACAAGAACACAAACGAAAGCAAACCTCCCCTCGGATTATCAATTATATCAAGGATAACTGGCATAAAAAAACTTGCGGTATCTTTTGGTAACACATCGTCTATAAATTCAACGAAATGGTAGGGTTCTATGGGTAAATAAGGAATCAAATTTAAAAGAAATAATATAAAAGGGAACAATGCCATAAAAAAACTAAATGCAATAGATCCTGCTCTAGATGAAAATGTCCCTTCTATTATTCCAAAGAAATAAGTTTTAAGAAGATCGTATAAAGTAAGTCCTTTAAATTTTGGTAAATAAATTTTTTGAGGAATGATAATCAGTAATCTTACGATTGGTATTTTTAAGATATATTTTTCTATGTTATCACTCATAGTGCTTTTAGGCTTAAATCCATATTACATACAGAATGAGTGATGGCTCCAGTTGAAATAAAATCCACTCCACATGCTGCATATTTTTTTACGGTTTCTAATGTGATTCCTCCACTTGATTCTGTCAAGCATTTATCACCAATCAAGGCAACTGCTGTTTTAGTATCTTCATAATTAAAATTATCAATTAAAATTCTATAAACCCCTTCAAACTGCAATATTTCTTCAATTTCTTTTAAATTCCTAGCTTCTATCATAATTTTTAAATTCAAATGATTGTCTAAAAGATACTCTTTTGTTTGTTGAATTGCCTTAGTAATTCCACCACAAAAATCTATGTGATTATCTTTCAACATAATCATATCATACAACGCAAAACGATGATTTTCTCCTCCCCCTATTTTTACAGCCCATTTTTCTAAAGCCCTAATACCTGGGGTTGTTTTTCGAGTATCTAATATTTTTGTTTTGGTATCCGATAATACATCTACAAACTTTTTAGTTTTTGTAGAAATAGCACTCATTCGCTGCATTGCATTTAATATCAATCGCTCCGATTTTAAAATAGATTGTGAATTACCGCTAACATAAAAACAAATATCTCCATATTTCACCTCAGTTCCATCATCCATTAATTGTTCTAATTTTAAACCTGGATCTACATAATCAAAAACACGTTTAGCAAATTCAATCCCTGCTATAATTCCATCTTCTTTTACTAATAGCTTTGCTTTACCAATGGCATCATATGGAATAGACGCTAGGGAGCTATGGTCACCATCACCTATGTCTTCCCGAATAGCATTAACAATAATTAAATCTACTTCTTTATCAAATTTTTTTTCAGAAATCATAAGGGTAGGTTTTTAACAAAAATAAGAAAATAGCTGGAAGCATTAAGAAAGAACTTAGAAAAGAAAGTAGTAATCTTTGTATTTTTGATATTTATAATATATTATAATCCCATAAGTAAGAGTATGAAAATAAAACTAATCGCGATTGGCAAAACAGATTCCAAAGATCTTCAACCTTTAATTGAAGAATATAGTAAACGTCTTAGTTTTTATGTTTCATTTAATTTTGAAATAATTCCAGATATTAAAAATGCTAAAAACCTATCTAAAAAACAACAAAAAATAGCTGAGGGAAACGAACTTTTAAAACGAATAGAAAAATCGGATACCATCATTATTTTGGATGAAAAAGGCAAAACATTTAGTTCTGTAGAGTTTTCAGTATTTCTTCAGAAAAAAATGAATAGTGGAATTAAAAATTTAATTTTTATAATTGGAGGCCCTTATGGGTTTAGTGAAGAAATATATCAGCGTGCTAACAAAAAGATATCCTTGTCAACAATGACTTTTTCACATCAAATGGTTCGGTTGTTTTTTATTGAGCAATTGTATAGAGGATTCACTATTTTAAGAAATGAACCTTATCACCACAGTTAGAGTAAATAATACTTTTTTCATAAGTTATTATATTTTATGGTAAGAGTTACATTTAAAATTGTTGCTAATATTATTCGATAGTTGAAATTATTTCACTTAAAAATTTATTGATATCAAAAAACGGATACTCTTTCAATCCTGTTCTTACGACCACTAAATCCTTAGATGGAATAATCCACACTCTTTGTCCCTGAAATCCATTACACGAAAACATGTCTCTTGGTACCTCTGGAAATTTCCCTCCAGCATTTAACCAAAAATGACCTCCATAAACACCGGCAGAGCCAACGCTTGGTTTTTTTGTAAAATCTACCCAAGAAGGATCTAAAACCTGAACTCCATTCCAATTCCCATGGTACAAATACAATAAACCAAATTTAGCCCAATCCCTCGTTGTAGCCCATGCATATGAGCTTCCAATATAATTACCATCAAAGTCAGTTTCTATTATCATCGAGTGCATTCCAATTTTATCAATAACTTTTTCATACCAATAATCTAAATAATCTTGATGTGTTGAAAATTGATTTCTAATAAATCCACTTAACAAATTAGTTGTCCCGCTAGAATAATTCCAAGAATTATTTCGCTCAGCTATCAATGGTTTTACTAATTGTGATTGGGTCATGTTTTCTTCTAAAAAAAGCATTTTAGTGGCATCGCAAATTTTAGTATAATTTTCTTCCCATTCTAAACCACTATTCATATTCAAAAGATTCGCAAGAGATATGTTCCTTCGAGAATCATTACTCCATTCCTTAAATAAATTAATTTGACTAAGACTCACTTTCTTTTCTTTAACCATGACTCCAATAACTGCACTGGTAATACTTTTTGTCATAGACCAACCCAATATCATTGATTGTTCATCAAATCCATTGATATATTGTTCTTCAATTATATGTCCTTTATAAATTACCAAAGCAGAACGCGTTTTTTTTTCAATTCCCCCTGAATCGACAAAAGCATTATTTACGACCTTGTTTAATTTTTTATAATCAATATTTTGAAAAATAGTATCTTTTTGAGGCAGATCTCCATAAGGATATGCAAGGTTGGTAGATGTTTTATTGCGTTTTGGTTTTGCAAGGGAAGCGTTTTTTCTTTTTTTACCGGTGGGTATTAGAACGCTGCCAACACCATCTCTATAAAAAGCAGTTCTTTCTTTTAAGTGAAAAACATTTGATTTTGTTATTTTTTCAGAAACCGATAGATCAGTTGAAGCCATACCCATAGTTGAAGCTAAATTATCTTCTAGTTCAGTATATTTAATAGTACGATCTCCAATAAAATAATGTGATGAAATACTCTTTGCAGCAAAGCCACTTGTCAAATCCAATTTTGGATAAGTAGTAATTACAAAATAAGCAATAACTATAATTAATAGTATTGCTATGTATTTGAATGTTTTTTTCATTTTAGGAATTAAAATTTACTTTTTGTTTTAAAAATCACTATTCACCATTCATAAATATTTGAAAATAATTTAAATATTTAGCAATATGAAATCCATCTGCCAATCCATGATGTACATATATGGCAATATTCATCATTTTCTGATCTCCTTTCTGAAACATTTTTCCGAAGGTAATTTTTGGCGCACTATCTTTTCGCTTATAATTTCTTGCATGAGTCAATCCAGAAAATGTGTGCCATGGTATTGAAGAATAATGAATTACATCAATTCTAGAATCATCGTCATTTACTCTCAATCCATTTGAGTTTTGTACTTGATTAATTTCTTCTTTTAATGATTCATTAAAATTAGCAAAATCAAAACTATACGGAACAAATGTAAATGCGAAAGTACCGTCTTTTCTTCCTATAGTCGAGGACGCATGAATTTCATCAAATATTATTACATCATTATTTACTATGCGATACCTCAACTCATCGACTAAATTTACTGCCAATAAAGATTTATGAAGGTAATAAGCAAAAAAGGATTGCCCTTTATTTTTTGATATTTGATATGCCTTTGTACAATCAACCTCAGTAACTAAACCAAAAAACGGCTCATCAAATTGATTGAAAAAATCAAAATGTTCTTTTCGTTTCCAAGTCGATTTATCAAGAATTTTCATATTGCTATAAAGTAAAATTTGTACCTTGGTAAGATAACTACAAAATAATAATAATACCTAAAGAACTATTTTTTATTGAAGTTAATTTGGTCAAAAAAAACACCTTAATATTTTATAAAGTAAAATTTTAATATGTTTTAACTTATATCTTTTGAGGTGTTCATGCCCTTTTTTTATTAGATTTGTTTTGATAACTTTTTACTAGTTATATTATGCAGACAAATACATACGAAGGACTACATATAATACATAATTCTCAATCTATTAGAATGGATGAGTTAGTAGTTGAAGCTCCTTTACAAATTAACATTAACTCTAAGGCATATTCGGTAGTAATGCGAACGCCAAATAATGACAAAGATTTAGTTTTTGGTCTCTTGTATGCGGAAGATATTTATAAAAACCCTAGCTCAATTCCTCTTGAGGTTATTAAGGAGGAATACGGAATTCCAAGTATTGTAAATGTGACTATTCCAACAAATGTTTTAGGAAAAGGTTACCTAAACAAAAGAACATTATTATCAGTTTCTTCTTGTGGTATTTGCGGAAAACAACAACTAGAAGATTTAAAGGTTAGTGGTGATAAAATAGTTAAAAAAGTATCTTTTTCTTCTGAAAGCTTATTGCATATGTTTGGGACCTTACAAAAACATCAAGAAACGTTTAAAAAAACTGGAGGAAGCCATGCGGCAGGAATTTTTGATAAGAAGTTTCAGCTTCTAACCATTAGAGAAGATATTGGAAGACACAATGCTGTAGATAAATGTGTTGGCAGTTTATTACTAAAGGATCATTTAAAAAATGGAATGTATTTACTCGTAAGTGGACGTGTTTCTTATGAAATTGTTTCCAAAGCTTTTTTGGCTAAAATCCAAGTAATTGTTGCAGTTTCTGCCTGTTCTTCTATGGCTGTAGATTTCGCCAAGGAATTTGGCATTTGTTTAATTGGATTTACTAGAGAAAATAAAATGACTATTTATGCAAATCCTAGCTTTTTACAAACCAAAGTATAGTCATGAGTACAAAAAAAATACATGCACAAGCGCCTGAAAAACTAACAGGAATTGAATTAAAAAAAAATCCAACTTCCGCTGTTGGATTTAAGGCAATAAAATCTGCTATTTCTAGTATAAAAAATGAGGTTGGATTGGCAAAAGGAATTAGCCTTTTAGCAAATTTAAATCAAAAAGGTGGATTTGATTGTCCGGGTTGTGCCTGGCCAGATCCAGATGAAAAAAGAGCTTTTTTAGCAGAGTATTGTGAGAATGGTGCTAAAGCAGTAGCTGAAGAAGCTACTAAAAATAGAGTTTCACCGATGTTCTTTGCCACTCATTCTATTTCAGAACTATCAAAATTATCAGATTATGAAATAGGTAAAAAAGGAAGAATTACACATCCTGTTGTTGTTTATGAAGGCAAAGATCATTATGAAGAAATTTCTTGGGAAGATGCTTTTAAAATGATCGGTAACGAATTAAAATTATTACCATCTCCTGATGAAGCTATTTTTTACACTTCAGGAAGAACCAGTAATGAAGCTGCTTTTTTATATCAATTGTTTGTAAGAAAATTTGGCACCAATAACCTACCTGATTGTTCTAATATGTGTCATGAATCTAGTGGCGCAGCGCTAAACGAGACGCTAGGTATTGGAAAAGGATCTGTAACCTTGGATGATTTTAATCATGCAGAATTAGTCATTGTAATGGGGCAAAACCCTGGGACAAATCATCCTAGAATGTTAACAGCTTTAGGAGAAACAAAAAAAAGAGGTGGTAAAATTATCACCATCAACCCATTGCCAGAAGTTGGATTAATGCGATATAATCATCCGCAAAATCCGATTAAATGGATTGGTAAAGGTCAGAAATTAACAGATATTTTTCTACAAGTAAAAATAAATGGCGATGTTGCTTTGTTAAAGATAATCTTAAAATTACTCTGGAAAAAAGAGCAAGAAAATCCCAATTCAGTTTTTGATCATCAATTTATCACTTCAAAAACATTGGGATATGACGATTTCATCAAAGATTTAGAAAAGACTTCTATTGAAGAATTAATTCCACAAACAGGCATAGATTTTGAAACAATCAAAGAAGCTACAGAGTTGATTGCCCAAAAGAAAAAAATAATTATCTGTTGGGCTATGGGATTAACACAACACAAAAATTCTGTAGATAACATTCGTGAACTTGTCAACTTATTATTATTAAAAGGAAGTATTGGCAAACAAGGGGCAGGAACTTGCCCGGTTCGCGGACATTCTAATGTGCAAGGAGACAGGACAATGGGGATTTGGGAAAAACCAGAAGAGGTATTCTTAGATAGTTTAGAAAAAGAATTTAACTTTAAAGCACCCCGAAAGCATGGCTATGATGTTGTTGATGCAATTGAAGCAATGCATCAACAAAAAGCTGGTGTTTTTATTGGGATGGGAGGTAACTTCCTTTCTGCGACTCCAGATACTGAATATACAGCTAAAGCACTACAAAATTGTAAATTAACCGTACAGGTTTCTACCAAATTAAATAGAAGTCATTTAATACATGGAAAAAAAGCATTGATTCTACCTTGCTTGGGAAGGTCTGAAAAAGATATTCAAGAAAAAGGAGTTCAATTTGTAAGCGTTGAAAATTCTATGGGAGTTGTTCAATCATCTTCTGGCCTACTAAAGCCTTTGTCTGAATTCTTATTAAGTGAACCAGCAATTGTTGTTGGAATAGCAAAAGCAAGCTTAGTGAATTCAACCATTAAATGGTCTGAATTCACTAAGGACTACGATTCTATTAGGGATAAAATAGAAGCTACCATTCCTGGATTTAAAAACTATAATGAACGCATAAGAATAAAAGGTGGATTTTATTTACCAAATACTGCAAGAAACAAGGACTTTACCCCAACGTTAACTGGAAAAGCAAACTTTAGTATAAATATTGTTTCTGATATCGTATTGAAGAGAGATCAATTGATTATGATGACTATCAGAACACATGATCAATACAATACAACTATTTACGGTTTAGATGATAGATACCGAGGAGTTTTAAATGAGCGTAGAGTTATTTTTATGAATCCAGATGACATCAAGCAACGAAAATTAAAAAAACTTGATAAAGTTAATTTAATAAGTCATTTTAAAGGAGAAGAACGGATCGCTAGAAGTTTCCTTGTTGTCCCTTATGATATTCCTAAACAATGTACTGCTACTTACTTTCCAGAAGCTAATGTACTGGTACCATTACAAAGTAAAGCTAGAATTAGTAATACGCCAACATCAAAAACAGTTATCATTACGGTTCATAAGCAATAAGTTAAAAAAAAATGATTCTCTTTTGTTATTTATTAAATAAAGTAGCATCAAAAGCCCATAAATCGTTGAATCCAGGAAAGCTTTCTCTTACTGTGCGGATAATATTTTAAAGATAATTCGATAAGATTCGATTTTTCTAAAATACTTTTAAAATGAGAAAAAGATTTAAATCCAGCTTCTCCATGATAAGAACCGATACCACTATTACCAACGCCACCAAAAGGTAATTTTGAATTTGCGATGTGCATTATCGCATCATTTACTGCTCCACCACCAAATGAAATTTCGTTTAAAATTTTCTTTTTTTCTTGATTATTATTTGTAAAAACATAACAAGCCAAAGGAGTAGGGTTACCATTTACATATTGTATTACCTCTTCAATATTTTGATATGATATTACTGGGAGAATAGGACCAAATATTTCTTCTTTCATTATATCATCTGAAAACTTAACATCATGTAATACAGTTGGTTCAATTAACCTATTTAAAGTATTTATTCGGCCTCCAACAAAAACATTTTCAGAAGAAAACATGTTAGAAAGACGGTTTAAATTACGTTCATTTATAATTTGAGTGTAATTTCCGTTTTCTATAGAAAAACTCTCTTTTTCAATTTCAATCTTCAATAATTCCAATGTTTTTTTCACTATCGATTTATGAACTAGCACATAATCTGGAGCAATACAAGTTTGGCCAGCGTTTAAAAATTTTGCCCAGACCAGTCTTTTTACAGTCATCTTTAAATTAGCATCTTCAGTTATAATTGCAGGACTTTTACCACCCAATTCTAAAGTCACAGGAGTTAAGTTGTTAGCTGCGGCTTGGTAAATAATTTTTCCTACCTGTGGACTGCCAGTAAAAAATATTTTGTCGAATTTACTTTTTAATAGTGTTGTTGTTTCTGAGACACCACCTTCTACAACTTTTAAAAACGCAGAATCAAAATTTTCATTGATTAAATTTGCCATTAAAGCACTCGTCTTTGGAGCCATTTCACTTGGCTTTATAATTACAGTGTTTCCAGCAGCTATAGCTGCAATTACAGGAGCTAATGTTAATTGATATGGATAATTCCATGCTCCAATTACCAAACAAACTCCTAATGGCTCAGGAATGATATAACTACTGGCGGGAAAATTAAGCATATTGGTTCCTACTCGCTTAGTTCTAGACCATTTATGAATATTTTTTTTAGCTTCTTTTAAATCCTGATACAGCAAAGCTAATTCAGTAACATAGGTGTCAAATTTAGATTTCTTAAAATCTTTATATATCGCTTGATACAATAAATCTTCATTTGATTTTAAAAGCGTTCCTAATTTGTTAAGTTGGGCTAATCGAAATTGAATTGCTTTCGTTTTATGGGTATAAAAAAAAGTGCGTTGTTTAGAAACTATATCATTCATAAATAACTATTTAATGAATCACTAAAATACTACTTCATTAACAAACAATCAATAAAATCTGTAACCATATGAAATAATAACCCAACAGAAAGAATTCTAAATTTCTTAAAATAAAATAATATTAAATAAATTATAATCGCATAATAGGAATGTAATACATGAAAATTAATACTACAACGATTAGCAACATAAATTGGACTTGACATTAAATGATCTACATCTACTAACATGGTTGCAACCATAATGAGCCAAGCTTTTTTCCATTGTTCTCTAAAAAACACCCATGCTATTAATCCAGGTATTAAAAAATGTAATGTGTAGTGTATTATAACTTGAAGCATTGAACTACTTCCTCCCTCTGTTTAAAACTCGATACTCTTCGTAACATTCACTAATTGCATCTAATATCTGAAGATCGTTTGCAGTCCTAATAAAATTTTCTGAATAACTACAATTATTTAGTATTTCATCAATATCAATTCTTTCTAATTGCAATACTGCCATTAAGGTCTCTCTATCATATTTAGACTGAAGTAAATTCCTTATCTCGTCATCATCTTTCATTTTACGCATTTTACTCATTTGCCTTGGTCGTTTTCCAAAAACATTATAGAGAAAATCTGCAGGATTAAATATTGAATTTAAAACCTTAGTTACAGACCCAGGTTGAGATTGGCCTCCTTCATAACCTCCTCCAACTCCTGCGATTCGATAACGATAATCATCATAGATAGGTATTAACTTAGCATCTACTTCTATATATCCTGTTAACTCAATAGGCCTTAAAATTACCTCTTCTAAAGCAATACTTAACTCGGTCATTTTAATTTTAATCTCACCAAATTTTAACCAGTCATTAGTCACCCTTACGCGAATGGACTTGAATCCCAAATATGAAAAATACAAGGTATCATTTACTTCTGCTTTCATTACAAATACTCCTTCATCGTTAGTTAAAGTACCTTTTACAGTATTTAAATTAACAACGTGTACATTTTCTAATATTAGGTTGTTTGAGGCGTTTAAAACCTTTCCAATAATCATTGAAGACACTAGAACAGAATCTTTCATTTTATTAGAAAGTTCATCTTGAGACCACCCTAAAATAGTCACAAAAAACAATAGTAATAAACAATATTTTTTCATAGAAGTAGCTAATATAACTTAATAGACGCCAATTTTAAACCAAAGTTTTTATAATAACAAAAATTTAAGATTTAATCTCTACGTCTTCTCCCTCCTGTACCTTTACCTGAAGGTTTATCGCTAGATCTACGACTTCTTCCTTTAAAACCAGAATTTCCACTATCACCTCTACCTCTGTTACTACCGGCTCTATCACTTCTATCACCACCTCTTCGGTCATCTCCACTTCCGCCACCTCTTCTATTATCTCTACGATCACCTCCACTTCCGCTACTTCTTCTATTATCACTTCTATCACCGCTACTTCTTCTATTATCACTTCTATCACCGCTACCTCTTCTTTCTCCCCCACGGCTTTTAAATCCTCTACGGCTTCCACCACGATCTCTTCCACCACGTTTTCCTCTTCCAGTATCTTTTGAAATTTCTACAGAAACTCTTCTTCCTTCGAGTTCAAAATCTTTAAAGAAATCCATTACTAATTCTTGATATTTTTTATCTGTATTAAAAAAAGAAAAGCTTTCTTTAACATCTACTTTATACAAATCATCTTGACCAAGGTGCAACATTTCTTTTAAGAAATCTTTTAAACTCATCCAATCAAAGTCATCTTTACCTCCAATATTGATAAAGTAACGAACTGTGTCTTTAGATCCCTCCGACATATCACCTGCTGATACATTTAGATCTTTCGCTTTTTTATAATAATTATAAAATCTTGTAAACTCTACAGAAAAAACTTTTTTTATCAATTCTTCTTTTGAAAACTCTTCTAATACCTCGTTTATATTTGGAAGGTATGCATCTATATCGTGATTAATTTCTGTTTGTTTTATTTTATTAGCTAAATGAAATAATTGAACTTCACAAATTTCCATTCCTGAAGGAACTTCTTTTAAAATAAATTTCTTTTGAATAATTTTTTCTATGGCATGAATTTTTCGGCTTTCACTTTTTGAAGCAATCACTATAGAAATACCCGTTTTACCTGCCCTACCTGTACGTCCACTTCGGTGTGTATAGGTTTCTATCTCATCTGATAATTGATAATTTATTACGTGTGTAATATCGTCTACATCGATACCACGCGCAGCAACATCTGTTGCTACTAACATTTGTATTTGTCTGTTACGGAAAGATTTCATTACCAAATCACGTTGGTTCTGACTAAGATCTCCGTGTAATGCAGCAGCACTGTAACCATCTTCTATCAATAATTCTGCTACTTTTTGTGTATCTCTTTTGGTACGACAAAATATCACTGAAAATATAGATGGATTTGCATCTGCTAGTCTTTTTAAAGCATTGTAACGGTCTCTTGCGTTTACTAGATAGTATTCATGAGATACATTTTCTGCTCCCATATTCTTTCCACCTACCGTAATTTCAACGGGATCATACATGAATTTTTTAGCGATGTTAGAAACTTCTCTTGGCATCGTTGCGCTAAACAACCAGGTACTCTTATCATCTGGAGAATATGAAAGTATTTCTGTAATGTCTTCATAGAATCCCATGTTCAACATTTCATCAGCCTCATCAAGAACGCAATATTCAATTTTTGAAATGTCGATCATTCGCCTTCCAATCATGTCTTTCATTCTTCCAGGAGTTGCAACAATAATTTGTGCTCCTTTTTTAATGTCTCTGGCTTGATCGGAAATGCTAGCTCCTCCATATACTGCTACTACATTTAATCCTTTGCAATACTTACCATAGCTTTTAATTTCGTTGGTGATTTGCAAACAAAGTTCTCTTGTTGGAGAAAGTATCAGCCCTTGAGTGGTACGGCTTCCTGCATCTATTTTTTGCAACATAGGAAAACCAAATGCTGCTGTTTTACCAGTTCCTGTTTGTGCTAAAGAAACCATATCGGTATCTTTTTCTAGTAAAACTGGGATTGCTTTTTCTTGTACATCAGATGGAGTTGTAAACCCCATATCTTCTATGGCCTTAAGAAGATTATCCTCCAGACCTAATTCAGCAAATTTGCTCATTGTAGTATTTTATTTTATTTATTTGTGTGATGTTTTAGAAGTATACCCGACAAATAAATCCTAAACTACTTCTTTCAACACGTCCTCACCCTGAGGATTTTCAAGCGGCAAATATAAAGGTTTATTTTTAATCTAAGCTTTTAGATAAGTAATTGGTTAATAAACGAACAGCTTTTCCCCTATGCCCAATTTCACTTTTTTGCGCTAATGTCATTTCTGCAAATGTTTTTTTAAAGCCAATTGCTTGAAATATTGGATCATAACCAAATCCTAAAGCCCCTTTTTTATCCCTGGTAATGGTTCCCTCGCAAATACCGGTAAAAAATTCTATTTTTTCAGATTGAATAAACACAATAACCGTTTTAAAACGAGCGATTCTATTGGTTTTATTATTTAAATTCGCTAATAATTTGTCCATATTTGCTTGGGCATCATTAGCGGGTCCAGCATACCTTGCACTGTAAACACCAGGTTCATTATTTAGTTCTTGAACTTCTAATCCAGTGTCATCGGCAAAACAATCAAAACCATAATGTTCTTTTACGAAATTTGCTTTTAACAAAGCATTCCCTTCTATCGTTGAAGAAGTTTCTGGTATTTCATCAAAGCAACCAATATCTGTTAAACTTAACAGCTCAATATAAGAAGGCATTAAAGTTGCTACTTCTTTTAATTTATTTTGATTGTGAGTTGCAAAAACTAATTTCATATCGCAGGAATAATTTATATAAATAAAAATTAATTAGTTTTATTAAATCTTTCTATAATTTTAGTGGAACTTTTTATACTCATTTTGACCCAATGTAACCTAATTTGGTTTTTTTCTTGTTCTGAAAGTTCCCAATCAATATTAGAATCTTTTAATTTACTAACTAAAGTTTGTAATATGATTGCAGCAGCAACTGAGATATTCAAACTTTCAGTAAAACCATACATCGGTATTTTTAAATATCCATCAGCAGCATCTAACACAATATCACTTAATCCTTCTTTTTCCTTACCGAAGAAAAAGGCTGATTTCTTTGAAATATCAAAATCTTTTAATTCAGCAGAATTATTATGTGGAGTAGTGGCAATAATCTGATACCCATTTTCTTTTAAGTTATCAATACATTCTTTTGTAGAATTATGGCGATCTATGTTTACCCACTTCTGAGCTCCCATTGCAATTTCTCTATCTATTTTCTTACTTACTTTTTCTTCAATCACATGCAAATCCTGAATACCAAAAACGTCACAAGATCTCATTACCGCACTGGTATTATGCAGTTGATATACATCTTCTGTTGCTATTGTAAAGTGCCTCGTGCGTTTAGAAATCACCTCTTCAAAAAGATTTTTTCTTCGTTCTGTTAAAAAAGAAAGTAAATGTTCTAATAACTGATTATCCAAGATTATTATTTATTTTTAAAAATCAAATTTTAATAAAAATTAGTTTTTACAAAGATATAAAAACCAACAAGAATGAATATCGTCGTTTTAACAGGAGCTGGAATGAGTGCCGAAAGTGGAATTAATACTTTTAGGGATAGCAATGGCCTTTGGGAAGGCCACGATTTGATGGAAGTTGCTTCTCCTAAAGGTTGGAATGCTAATCAAAATTTAGTTTTAGAATTTTACAACCAACGTCGCAAACAATTGTTAGAAGTCAATCCTAATAAAGCCCATAAGATGTTGGCGGATTTAGAAAAAATACATCCTGTAACGATTATCACACAAAATGTGGATGATTTACACGAGAGAGCTGGAAGTTCAAATGTTTTGCATTTACACGGAGAATTATTAAAAGTTAGAAGTACCGCAATTAATACTAAAGTATTGGAATGGAAAAAAGATTTGATAATAGGAAATAAATGTAAAGATGGTTATCAGTTAAGACCACATATTGTATGGTTTGGAGAAGAGGTTCCTGAAATGAATACGGCAATTAAACTAGTACAAAAAGCTGAAATATTGATTATTGTAGGAACTTCGATGCAGGTATATCCTGCTGCTAGTTTAGTTCAATTTGCTTCACCATCAGTAAAGATTTTTTTCATAGATCCGAAACCAGCCGTAAATTCAACAGAAAGAATAAAAGTATATGCTGAAAAAGCGACCACTGGTGTTGCAAAAGCAATTGAATTTATTAAAAACATTAAATAAGCTCAACTGTTTCAATATTAAAAACCAATTCTGAAAAATTAGCTAACAAATCGGCGCTGCAAGAGTATACAGTTTCACTCGATTAAATGTTGTCCATCAAGTGACCAACCATCTAGAGATCCTAACTGAATTATTAAACTATTGTTTCAAAATTTAAGATGAGATTTCTTAAAGAGCTACCAAGATATTGAGGGTTTATATATAGAACAGTTGAAATCATTTAGAATACAGAATAATTATTGAACACTCTCTAAACAACAAAACAGTAGCTTATAAAGCTCTTGGAAACATAACAATCGATAAAATTGAAAGGAATTAGTTAAAAAATCTAAACGCATAATAGCAAACTATTAAACTTCCTTATCTTTGCATTTTTATTTTCCATCGCATATTGCATGGTAAACTATACAAATCCATAACTATGTCAACTCACTCATTACAAGCTATTTCACCTATTGATGGTCGGTATGCTTCCAAAACCAATTTTTTAATCCCTTTTTTTTCTGAAGAAGCGCTGATTAAATATCGTGTTCAAGTAGAGATTGAATATTTTATTGCATTAGTGGAATTAAAGCTACCTCAACTTGCTAATTTTGACACTTCATTATTTCCTAAATTAAGAAAATTATATGTCAATTTTTCTACTAAAGATGCTCAACGAATTAAGGATATTGAAAGTATTACCAACCACGATGTAAAAGCGGTTGAATATTATATTAAAGAAGAATTTGATACTTTAAACCTTAAGGTATATAAAGAGTTTATCCACTTTGGATTGACTTCTCAAGACATTAACAACACCGCCGTTCCTTTATCTTTAAAAAATGCGATGAACGAGGTGTATGTTCCTCAATTATTAGAATTAAAAAACAAATTAGCTTCCTTAGCTACCGATTGGGCTGACATTCCAATGCTTGCTAGAACTCACGGGCAACCTGCTTCTCCTACTCGTTTGGGCAAAGAAATAAATGTATTTGTAGTTCGTATTGAAGAGCAATTCGATTTATTAGACAATCTTAAAAGTGCTGCGAAATTCGGTGGAGCAACTGGAAATTTTAACGCTCATAAAGTTGCATATCCAACTACCGATTGGAAAAAATTTGCAGAAAAATTCGTTCATGATAAACTAGGACTTCATCATTCTTTTCCAACTACACAAATTGAGCATTACGATCATATGGCGGCTTTATTTGATTGCTTAAAAAGAATAAATAATATTCTTATCGATTTGGATCGCGATATCTGGACTTATGTATCTATGGATTATTTTAAACAAAAAATTAAAGAAGGTGAAGTGGGTTCTAGTGCGATGCCTCATAAAGTAAATCCTATCGATTTTGAAAACAGTGAAGGTAATTTAGGAATTGCTAATGCTTTATTTGAGCATTTATCTGCAAAGCTTCCCATAAGTAGATTGCAAAGAGATTTAACAGACAGTACAGTCTTAAGAAATATAGGGGTTCCTTTTGGACATACCCTAATTGCATTTCAATCTACCTTAAAAGGATTGAATAAATTATTATTAAACGAGCCTAAGTTTGCAGAAGATTTAGAAAATAATTGGGCGGTCGTTGCAGAGGCCATACAAACGATTTTACGTCGGGAAGGGTATCCCAATGCCTATGAAGCATTAAAAGGATTAACTCGAACTAATGAGAAGATAAACGCACAATCCATCGCTGCTTTTATTGAAACATTAGACGTTTCTGAAAGTGTAAAGCAAGAAATGCGAGTGATTACACCTTCTAACTATACTGGAATATAGATTTATATTTTAAAATTGAATTATAAAAAAAGATCGACTATATAAATCGATCTTTTTTTATTGAAGTTATTTTCTTTTTACATATTGAAGATCTTTCCTATTGAATTTAATTTAGTGACATCTACATCTCCTTTTTCAATAGCAGTCATTAATTTTATCATTTGCTCAGGACGCATATTATCACCTAATAACCTAAACAGAGCAAATCCTTTTTCATCATCCCTTACAAATACTATAATTTCATCGATAGCGTCTTCTTCACCTAAGTATTTTAGTGTTGCTCCTTCTTTATTGGACCCATACTTCATAAGCGTTTTATAACGATCTTGATCTAAGATCGTTTTTAAAACTTTCATTTTTACTTCATAGGCAGATACACTTCCTTCATTTATCGGATATGCAATTACATTTATCTTTTTTATAGTTTTCAAAATATTTTTTTCTTCTTGAGATAAATTAGCGCCATCTGTTTGTAATAAACTTGCTGCAATATCAATTTTTAAAAAAGAGTCATCGTTTTGCCTATCTACGATATAGCGTTGCAATGATTCTTTATTACTGCAGCTAAATAAAGTAAGTGCTGCTAATCCAATTCCTAAAATATATTTTATAAGTATCATCTAATTAGTTTTCGCTATTTATGTTCTTCAATTCTTCGCTACCAGGCATATTTAGTTCACTTGTAAGTTTTGAAATCTTTTTAAGGTCTATGTTTCCTGTAATTTTCATAATAATCGTTCTTTCATCACCGTCGATATTTCCAGTAAGGTGCATTAATAATTCACTTACATAATTATCACTTTCACCATTTCTTGAATAAAACTTAATATTTTTACCACTGTCTTTCACCCTCATCAATTCAGATAATCCAGGAGATTGTGACAAATAAGTTGCTACAGCAACATCCATTCTTGCACCTACTTCTTTATTCTCAGTACTATAAATCTTGATATTATCTAGATTGTTTACTAATTCTAAATATTCTTTAGCTTCTATATCATTAGATTCTAAATCTAATTGACTTAAAAGTTTAAACATGTTTTTGGTAACTACCACTGAACTTACTTCACGCTCAAATTCAAATGAGTCAAATGCATCTTGTGCGCTCATATGCATCGGAGCTACTACTATTGCTATTAAAATTACTAACTTTTTCATGATTCTTATTTATTTAATTATTGTATGCTATTTATTTTAAAATTCTATTTTTTGTTTCCGTAAACTGAGATATAACTGCCAATTCTTGGGTTGCACTATTAAAGCTATTAGACATAAGTAATAAAGTCGTTCTTGATTTATTGAATTCTGCCAAGGCATGTTGCTCTTCAGCAGTCAACTGGTTTGTTGGAAACTGTAAACCAATCACTCCTAATAATATAACTAAAGAGACTGCAATACTTAACCACCACCTTCTCGAATTAGTTGAAGATTCAGGAAGACTAACTTCTTGTTCTGAAACTTCTTTTTGTGCATTTTTTAAGCCTATAAACAATCCTTGATAGGCCATTAAATGAGGAGCTATATCAGCAGTTGAAAAATACTCCCGAAGTATATTTTCTTGGTCTAAACTTGTTTCTCCTTTAAAATAAGAATCCAATAATGATTCTATTTTAGCTAATTCCATAATTGTATTGTTTAATTAATTGTTCTCTAACTACTTTTCGAGCTCTTGATAATGCAACTCTAATTGCAGTTTCATTTATTTCTAGCATCTGAGAGATTTCAGCAAATTCAAATTGTTCAATATCTCTTAACTGCATAATTATTTTTTGTTTTTCTGGTAAGGTTTCCATGATTTTAGTAACCAATTCTACTCCTTCATTTCCTTCAATAGTTCTTTCAATATTTTCGCTATTTTTATAATTACTATGAACGATTTTTAAATTTGAAGCTTGTTTTGATTTTAATCGATCTAAACAATAATTTTTTGTCACGGTAATTGCAAATGCCTCTGGACTTTTATAATTATTAATTTTATCTCTTACTTTCCATAATTTCAAAAACACCTCTTGCACAGCATCTTCAGCTTCATCGCTAGAAACTAAAAGTCTTTTTGCCAACCTATATAAGGTGTTTTTGCAAGGAATAATAGTATTTAAAAACTCTTTTTGTTTCAAACGATTGCTAATTATTTACTGTTATATTAAGATGACGAGTTTCGCTTAATATTGTTACAAAATATTTTCAATTAACAATAATGTGACTATTTTAGTGGTTTAATTCAATATCGAATATACCCATACTTATGAGAAAAAAAATCTTATTGTTGCTAATTACTATTTCTACTTTATTTGTTTCTTGCTTTGAAGATTTAGATGACAATATACAAACTGCTTCAGACTTAGATATTGAAAACTTTATCTATAGAGGGCTTAACTATTTTTATCTTTATAAAGCAGACACACCAGAATTAGCGAATGATAATTTTGCAAATCAAGGCGAGTTAAATACTTTTTTAAATTCGTTTCAAACCCCTGAAAGTTTATTTAGTTTTTTAAAATCTCCACAAGATCGATTTAGTTTATTAGTAGCTAACTATAATGAATTAGAAGATGCTTTAAATGGAGTTAGCCTAAATAACGGTATGGAATTCGGTTTGGTTTATTACCCCAATAATAGTAGTAATGTATTTGGCTATGTACGCTATGTATTACCGGGAACTGATGCCGAATCTAAAAACTTAGAAAGAGGTATGATTTTTAATAGCATAGATGGACAACAATTAACTGAAACTAATTTTTCTGAGTTATTAAGCCTCAATTCCTATGAAATAGGTTTAGCAACTTTTGATGGAACAGCAATTACTCCAACTGGTGAAAGTATAGCATTAGTAAAACAAGAATATACAGAGAATCCAATACTAATTGCTGAAACCTTAACAGTACAAGGTCAAAAAATAGGTTATTTAATGTACAATGCTTTTACTAGGGATTTCGATTCTCAATTAAATGGTGTTTTTGCACAATTTAAAGCAGATGCTATTACTAATCTAGTCATTGATTTGAGATATAACGGAGGAGGTTCTGTTCAGACTGCCATTGATTTATCCAGTATGATAACTGGTCAATTTTATAATCAAGTATTTGCCAATGAAGAATGGAATACAGATCGTCAAGCTGAATATGCAAGTCCTAAGTTATTTGATAACCAAATTTTTACAGGCGAAGCCATTAACAGTCTAAACTTAACAAAAGCATATGTGCTAACGACCAAAAGGTCTGCCTCTGCTAGTGAATTGGTTATTAATGGCCTTAACCCATATATTGATATGACGCAAGTTGGAGACACTACTACTGGAAAATATCAGGCATCTTTTTTATTATACGATGCTCCAGCTCCTAACTTTAGTAAAAGTCAAGCAAATCCAGGACACACCTATGCAATGTTACCATTAGTATTTAAAACCTCTAATGCTTTAGGGTTCACTGATTATGCAGAAGGTTTGTTTCCCGACATTCAACTGAAAGAAGATTATATCAATTTAGGTGTTTTAGGAGATGTTAACGAACCTCTTTTAGCTGCTGCTTTAAATGATATTCTGTCCATACCACAACCTCAACCTAGGACAACTACTCAATTTAATGAATTATTGGAAAATAAAATTCAATCTCCTATTTATCAACTCATGATAGCAGAACAATAAAACTGAAATGTTGCTTATGAACTATTTATTCTTTCTTTCTTTATCTTTTCTTTTTATCAGTTGTTCCTCTTTACCAAAAGAGCAACAAAAAATATCGCTTCATTTTTTAGATGAATATGTCTATCCTATTAATCAAACTATAAAAAAAACTAAAATTGGAGGGATTTCAGGAATAGATTATAAAAATGGGATTTATTACTTAGCGGTTGATGATTCTAAAACGCCCCGTTATTGCAAGGCAAAAATTAATATTCAAAATGATACAATTTCAGAAATCAATTTTATTGATGTGGTAATTTTTGAAGACGACCCCTATTATCAAGATCACGTTTTGGATATAGAATCAATACTTGCAGCGCCAAATAATAAGATAATTATGGTAAGTGAAGGGGCCATTAATAATGGTAAAGATCCTCTTTTATTTTCAGCTAAAGAAAATGGTGAATTTATAAAAGACTTCCAATTACCAACTAAATTCTTAGCAAGTACAAATTCCAAGCCCGTTCATAACGCAACATTGGAAGGACTAAGCCGTGGTATTGATGATAAAGGCTATTGGACTGCTTTTGAATTGCCCCTTCCTATAGATGGAGAGGAACCTAAATACCAGAAAGCAAATTCACCGGTTAGATTTACTTATTTTGATAAAGAAACTGGAAAGCCATCAAAAGAGTTTGTATATCAGTTATCTGCTATTACAAAACCTAATAAAGGAGGATTCAATATCAATGGAGTTACCGATATTTTAGAGTTTAAAGCCAATCATTTTTTTGTGATAGAAAGAACGTATCAAAGTGATTATTTTGGGTATGGCAACACGGTTAACATTTATTATGCCTATGCAGATAGTTCTACTACAAATTCATTAGTTATCGATTCTTTAAAAAGCACAGCTTACATACCTTTAAATAAAGAATTACTCTTTGAGTTTGACGCTATTAAAAGTGAGCTTACTGAGGGTATTATTGATAATATTGAAGGCATTACTTTTGGTCCTATTCTTAAGAATGGGAATCAATCATTAATCCTTGTCACTGATGATAACTTTCAAGTTTTCGGCAAACAGCTAAATCAATTTATATTACTGGAGATAGAACAATAGCAGGTGAATATTCATCCAAATCATCTCATTAAAAACAAAACACTTCAACAAAGTCAAAGAGCACTATAAAAATCAAGATCGTTTAGGATTCGCAACAATAATTTACTCTTTAATTATATTTTTAAAAAACACTCCCTTATTTGTAGTCAATTTAGCAGTATAAGAACCTGAATCTAACATACTTAAATTCATTTTTTTATCAGTTGATTCAAAGACTAACATTCCCAATGTGGAGTAAATTTGAGTTTTTATATAATATGCATCACCCACAATTGAAAGTTTTACATTATCTGAAATGGGGTTTGGATACATAATAATTAAATCATCTACATAAGAATCATCAAAATTTAAAGAACAACTTTCCTCAACTTCTTCTATGGTAGCACAACCCGTAGCATTATTAAAGAACAATTTTTCCACGTTAGGGTCATCTGCAACAGCACAGATAAAATCATTATTACAAATTTCTAAATTTGTATTATTTATAATAATTACTTCATCAATCGCTGAAGGAAATTCAAGATATTTTAGGGCTTTAATAGATGTTAAATTGATATTTGAATCTATAAATAATCTTTTTTCAATGTATTTAATGGATTCGATTCCTTGGAGGGTCGTTAAATTTTCATTTTCATAAATATCCAAATAATCAACTGAAACAATATTTTTTAGATGACTTAAATTAGTAATAACAGAGTTAAAACCAATTCTTAATTCGCCCATTACAGTGCTTAGCCTTTCTAAACCCTTTAAACTTATTAAACTCGTACAGTTAACGATGTATAAATCTAATAATATTTCGATATTTTCAAATACCGATATGTCTTGAAGATAAAAATTGTTTGTTAATATTAAAGATCCACCGATACTTTCTATATTACTTAACTCGTTAATATTTACCAAGTTTTCTCTAGAAATTTGTAGATTATTTTCGATGGTTACTAAGTTTTGTAATCCATCTAAATCAGTCAAAGTATTACCACTAAGAATTAAACTTTGTAGTGAAGTAATAATGCTTAAAGATGAGATATCCTCAAGATTTATATTTTCGAAAAAAATTATTTCATTAATAGATTGAATACTATCCATTCCATCTAAACCAAAAAGATTGTTATTTTCATATAATTGGAAACTGTTCATGGAGTTTAAAGCTCCCAATCCTTCAAGGTTATTTATATTTTGGTTTCCCCACAACGTAAATATTTCCGCACTTTCCAATGCATTTAAACCTTCCAATGAGGCAATTTGAGTATATAATATCAATATGTTCTTACTAGTAATTATTGATGACAATCCGTTTAAATTTGTAATTTGATTGGAAGTTCCATCTACTCTAAGGTCATACGCTAAGTCTGTACAATTAGGGAAGTTTTGTGAAAAATTATCAATTTCTTCTTGAGTGTATAAAATAGTAAGTTGGTTTGGACATTGACCATAAGAGGTACTTTTAATAAAAAAAAATAAAATAATTAAAACATGTTTCATAAGATTTTTTTTTTGCAATTAATATTTTAAATATCATTTAAATATAATAAAAATAAACACCCCATCACTGAGGTGCCTTATGAATTAGATACCTTTTATTTTTTAATTAATTATTAAAGTAAACTCCTCCGGAATAATACCTGTAGCGATTGTTATGATTTCTAAATTGGTAGATAAATCAAATATTTTTAATGTTCCGTTACTTGCAAAATCACCAGCGTCAGTAGCATAAAGTTTTCCATCATTTATTGTCATGGAATAAAAAGATCCTTCAATAATACTGCTTGTTGGCAAAGAATTACTAGTTACTTCTTTACTAAAAACTTCTCCATTTAAATTATAAATTAAATTGGTACCATCAATCGATAAACTTTTAGGGTGGTTGGTCGTTAAAAAATCAAAAACTTGTACAACGGTATTATCACTTGTAGTAATTTTCACTAATTGCCCATTCGATTCATTACCGGTAAATTCTGGATTACCGCCACAAAGTACCCAAATATCATTATTTAAAACTACCATCGAATTGGGAACATCTCCTACTTCAATGGTGGATTCTAAAATATTAGCCGAAATATCTATCACAGATAAAATATTATTTTGACCATAGCCACCTTGATGAGCAACAAACAAATCGTTGTTTGCCATTATTAATTTCTCTGGACCAAAAGCAACAGGTATAATAGAGGTTACCGTATTTGTAGAGAGGTCAATTACGGCCACAAAATCATCGGTATCATCAAAAGGATCTCCCCAATTAGTAACATACCCATTGCTACCTGAAGACATAAAGTACCGTGGATTATTTAAACCTTCTGTTATGGAAGCAATAGATTCAAAAGTATACCTATTTACAACTTCAATTTTATTAGAATTGTTTACTACTATATAAGCTTGATCATCATGAAAACCCATAGACTGTACTATGTTTCCCAAATCAGAGGAGTTAACTTGGTTGAAAATTTCATTATCCACAAATAAATAATCATCTGAAACAAATGATACCGTACCTGATCCATTTTGAAAAGGTCCCTCGTTGGTGACTAAGAATCCGTATTCATAAGCTCCTAATGGTAATGGTATTCCTTCATCATCTTGAGAACAAGAAGCAACTAGGAAAGAAAAAGTAACTAAATAAGTAATTGTTTTTAATAAATTCATTTTTTTAAAATTTAAAGTTTATAAAGGTTTGTATGTTTCTATTTGGCATAGGCCGGTATGCAACATTTTCATAATAGGTATTGAAAATATTGTTAAATTTAATTCCAATTTTTATTGGAAATAAATTTTCTTGTATCTGGTATTCACATCCTAGATTAGAAACGGAATACCTATCTAATATTCCATAATTATCGGTGGTAGTAAATACCTCACCGTTAAAAAGTAATTGATAATAAGCGCTAAATTTTTTATAATAATAATTAAAAGCTCCTGTTACCTTATGATAAGGGACGTAGATTAACTGTTTGTTTTTTTCTAAATCTTTAGCAGCGGTGTATGAATAATTAAAAACTAGATTTAACTCATGTTTATTAAATGATTTTGAAAAGGTTCCATTTACTTCAATACCACTATTTTTAGTTTTTGAAATATTCACTGGTGTAAATAAACCATCTACCCCTGGTTGCCATTTTATCAGGTCTTTAGAAGTTATATAAAAAACGGTTATATTAAGTTGTAATTGATTCCATACAAATTGGTTAGAAATTTCAACTTGATAAGAAGTTTCTGGATTTAAATTTTTATTTCCTCCATTGTTCCAATATAAGTCGTTGAAAGTAGGTGTGCGGTAATTTTTAGATCCATTTGCTTTTAAAGAATAGTACTTATTGATCGCATAATTAATATCAAAAGAAGCCAAAAAAGGATTCTCAAAATCAGTTAAAAACTCTTGTCGTAAATTGATACCATAACTCAATTTTTTATTTAAGTGATGCTTCCATAAAAAAATTGCAGCTAGGGTATTACGATCATTAACTCCAATATTAGTCCCTTTAGATTTTATATAGGTGTAGTTAATGATGGAACTTATTTTTAGATCCTTATTTATTTCATATTCCAATTGATAATCTCCTAAATAAGTAATTGATTGTCCTTCAAAATATAACTGGTTTTCAGGTTGAGGATAGTATCGATATCTTTCAAAAGTATGAGCTCCTTTTATCGTATTTTTCCATTTATTATAGGTCTTGTTCCAAGTTACTAAATTCCGTGTTGTTATGTCTTTATAGCTGTCTTTTGAAGGTGATGTAATGGTTCCTGAAAATTTTCGTGTCCCTGAAAAGTAATTTGAATTCCAAGAAAGTATACTTTTTCCTATATTTAATCCTGCATTTACTGCTACATTTAATTTATCAAAATTTCCATTTTCATTTTTTTGATTTAAATCGATATACTCATAATCATTTTCTGAACTAATAAAGTCAATTCCCAAATCAATGTACTTTTTATTAGATGAAAATATACTTTTAAATACACCGTTAATTGTTGAAAAACTACCGTAGGATAACCTTAAATCTGATGATTGTCTTTTTTGAAAATCAATCGTATTATTTAAATGAATACTACCTCCAACTGCTCCGCTCCCATACTGAGTACTGCCTCCTCCACTTCTTATAATTATAGTATTAAAAGAACTTGGAGTGATGGTGTTAAAATCGGTTTGACCATTAAGATTTGAGTTGATCGAAATTCCATTCCAAATAACAGCTGTTTGTGAGGCATTTGTTCCTCTAAAAGAGGGTGAAGAAACCATTCCATAACCATTTTCTTTAAAATAAATGGTCGTATTAAAGTTTAATACATCCGTTAAGGATACCGAGTTTCGTGCTATTAATGTGTCTGATAATTGAATGAGTTCAAAGCCCTCAGAATAATCCTCCAACTTTGCATCTATTACCATCACTTCAGTTAAGTGTTGAATAGAATCTAGCTGAGCATACATGGATGCCGTACCATTAATAAATAATATAAAAAGGTATAATTTCTTCATATCCACTTGCTTTTATCCCGAAAGCTCGATCGTTTAATTAGTGAATAGGCAGGTCTCCTGGCTTGTCTATAGTACAATCTTCCCGCGTGAGCAGTGATTATAAAGAGGTACAATTCCAAATATTATATTTGAAACGACTTACAGTTGCGGGAACAGCTTCGGAATTAGACCGAATTCCCTTTTAAGAAGATAGTTTTTAATAATAAAAAACACCTTCACCAAATTCGAAGCTAAAATAAGATTTTATTTAGTGCTACAATCAAATTAAATACTATTAATTTTGAAGAATGAATAAATCAATTTACATTTTATTTTATTTAATGCTTTTTATTTCTTGTAAAAAACAACAGGAAACTAAACATGAAGAAATAAATACAAGTAAGAATTCGAAAATTGAATACGCAAAAGGGTTTGATATTAGCTACCAAGAAGGATATAAAATAATCACTTTAAAAAATGCATGGCCTGGAACAAAAAAAGTTTTTAAATATGCATTGATTGAGGAAGCTACCATACTTGACTTTCCAGAACAATATGATGCTATAGTAACTATTCCAATAAAAAATATTGTAGTTACATCTACGACTCATATACCTTCTCTAGAAATGTTAGCAGTTGATCAAACATTAATTGGGTTTCCAAATTTAGATTATATCTCTTCTAAAAAAACAAGAGAAAGAATAAACAAAGGGTTGATAAAAGAGTTAGGCAAAAATGAAGATATTAATACGGAATCTCTTATCGAATTAAGTCCAGATGTAGTCATCGGTTTTGCAGTGGATGGGAATAACAAAACCTTTAATACACTAAAAAAAACCGGAATACCCGTTCTTTATAATGGCGATTGGACAGAAACTTCTCCATTGGGAAAAGCAGAATGGATTAAATTTTTTGCAGCTTTTTACAACAAGGAGGGGCTTGCTAATAAATTGTTTTCAGAAATTAAAACTGCATATCTAAATGCAAAAAAAATTGCATTAAAAGCCAAAAAAAAACCTACTGTTTTAAGTGGAGCAATGTATAAAGATATTTGGTATTTACCTCAAGGAAAAAGTTGGGCCGCACAATTTATAGCTGACGCAAATGGAAAATATTTATGGTCTGATTCAGAAGGTACCGGAAGTCATTCGTTAAATTTAGAATCGGTTTTAGAAAAAGGGGAACAAGCACAATTTTGGATTGGGCCTAGTTATTATACCACGATGAAACAATTAAAAGAAGCCCATGCTGTTTATAAACAATTTGATGCCTTTAAAAATGATCAAGTATATAATTTTACCCATAAAGTTGGAGATACAGGTGGCTTATTATATTTTGAGTTAGCCCCAAATAGACCAGATATTGTAATTAAGGATATTATTAAAATACTACATCCAGAATTATTACCAAATCATAATTTATACTTTTTTGATCAACTTAAATAATTGGAAACTCAACATACATACCGTACACATTTTATAATCCTAACTTTATTAGTAGTGCTGTTTTTTTTCATTAATATAAGTTTAGGTACCGTCTCAATTCCTATTAAAGAAGTTTTTTTTAGTTTATTAGGTGGAGAGGCTATAAAATCTTCATGGCAGTTTATTATTTTAGAATATCGGTTACCAAAAGCAATAACAGCAATTTTAGTGGGTGGAGGTTTAGCTGTTTCTGGATTGATAATGCAAACATTATTTAGAAATCCTTTAGCAGGACCCTTTGTCCTAGGATTAAGTAGTGGCGCTAGTTTGGGAGTCGCCTTATTAATATTAGGTGCTGGAGTTTTTGGTGGAACTTTAGGAGGTTTCTTACTGGGTCCTTGGAGTTTAGTAATCGCTTCAGCTTTAGGTAGTTTTTTAGTTTTACTAGCTGTTTTAGCAGTAACCTTTAAAGTTAAAGATACCATGACAATTTTAATAATTGGCTTAATGTTTGGAAGTGTTACTTCAGCAGTCGTTTCTGTTTTATCCTATTTTAGCAATGCGGAACAATTACAACAGTTTGTTTTTTGGAGTTTTGGAACTTTAGGAAATGTTTCTTGGAATGGAATACTCATTTTATTTATTTGTGTTTTAATTGGTTTATTAATTTGTCTATCTTCTATTAAATCTTTGAATGCATTATTACTAGGTGAAAATTATGCCAAAAGTATGGGTGTCAACTTAAAAAAAGCAACCCTTTTAATCATCATTGCAACGAGTTTATTAGCTGGAGGAATTACTGCTTTTGCAGGACCAATAGCATTTGTTGGTCTAGCGGTACCTCATTTAACTAGGCAATATTTCACCACTTCGAATCATTTTATTTTATTACCGGCTGTATTTCTAAGTGGCGGCATATTAATGTTATTTTGTGATACCGTTGCTCAATTACCATTTAGTAATTTCACCTTACCAATTAATGCTATAACTTCTTTATTTGGAGCGCCAGTTGTAATTTGGTTATTGGTTAGAAAAAGAAAATTATTGTTTTAAAACATTAAAAAAATGTCTTTAAAAGATTCACATTCCGTTTTAGAAGTTAAAGATTTATCCATTGGGTATTTTTTAAAAAAGAAACAAATACTCATTTCAAAAGAAATTAATTTCACCGTACCAAAGGGAGAATTAGTAAGTATTGTTGGTATCAACGGAATTGGGAAATCTACATTATTAAGGACATTAGCTAATATGCAACCTGCTTTAAATGGAATTGTTCATTTAAATAATAAAAATATTTCAGATTATAGTTCATTTCAATTAGCAAATACAATAAGTATCGTGCTAACAGAAGCTCCTTCATCAAAAAACTTAAGTGTATTAGAATTGATTTCACTAGGAAGAAATCCTTATACCAATTGGATAGGAACACTTTCTGAAAATGATAAAAAAATAATTCAAAATGCTATTAATATTACTGAAATTGAGGATCTAGTAAATTATAAATGTATGGAACTTAGTGATGGTCAATTACAACGAGTAATGATCGCAAGAGCACTTGCTCAAGACACACCGTTCATTCTATTGGACGAGCCAACTACTCATTTGGATATTTACCATCGAGCATATTTATTAAAGTTATTGAAGAAATTAGCAGTTGAAAAACAAAAAACCATCATTTTTTCAACTCAAGAGATAGATTTAGCGATACAGGTTTCCAATAAAATGATCGTAATGACAACAGATAAAGTCCATTTCGATCAACCAGATAAGCTTATTGAATTAGGCTGTTTTAATACTTTATTTCCATCAGAAACCATACAGTTTAATAAGGATATGAAACGTTTTGTTTTGAGAGATTAAAATACATTAGTTACCTTTATAAATTAATAAAAATTCTTACTAAAAAATGAGTGACATTTTCATATCCCTTTTATTATTATTTATTGGCTTTGCCACAGGTGCATTTATAAGCAATCGTTTTACTTCTTTAAAAAACAAATCTAAAACTGGTAAATTAGAAGCTGACATTTTAAATACTGGAGAACAATCAATTAAACTGGAGAGACAAATACAAGAAACGCTGAGTAATCTTGAAGCGATGCGAACTGAAAAAGATTCTTATAAAGATGAATTAATTAAGAAAACTACAGAGTTTAATACTTTAGAAAAAAAACTTTTAGATCAAGAAGAAAAACTAAGGATACAATTTGAAAATCTAGCAAATAAAATTTTAGATAAAAAATCTGATAAGTTTACGGAACAGAACAAAAAAAACTTAGATTTATTATTAAATCCTCTCCATAAAAAAATTGAATCTTTTGAAAAGAAAGTAGAAACTTCTCAAAAAGAAAGTGTTGGCATGCATGCTGCCTTAAAACAGCAATTAGAAGGTTTAAAAGACCTAAACCAACAAATGAGTAAGGAAGCTATTAACTTAACAAAAGCCTTAAAAGGAGATAGTAAATCTCAAGGTGATTGGGGAGAAATTCAATTGGAAATAATATTAGAAAAAGCAGGACTTAGCAATGGCATTCATTTTACAAGTCAAGGGGGATATAGAGATGAAAATGAAAATTTAAAAAAACCAGATTTTATCATTAATCTTCCAGATAACAAACATTTAATTGTAGATTCAAAAGTATCATTAACTGCCTATGAAGGTTATTTTAGCTCAGAAAATAAAGAAGAAAAAGACAATCATTTAAAAAAACACATTGCTAGTATAAAAAAGCATATTAAAGAATTAAGTGAAAAAGAATACACAGAGCTTTATGGAATCAATACTCCAGATTATGTTTTAATGTTTGTCCCTATAGAAGCAGCGTTATTAATTGCTTTTAATGAAAATAATAAGCTATATTTAGAAGCTTTTGATAAAAATGTTGTCTTGGTGTCTACTTCCACTCTTTTGGCAACTTTAAGTACAGTTTCTTCTATCTGGAAACAAGAAGATCAAAAAAGAAATGTTATAGAAATTGCTAGGCAAGCAGGTGCTTTATATGATAAATTTGTAGGCTTAGTAGAAGATCTAACTGGTGTTGGTAAAAAACTTGATGCCGCTAAAAATGAATACTCATCCGCTATGAATAAATTGGTTGATGGACGTGGTAACCTAATTACCAGTGTAGAAAAAATTAAAAAATTGGGTGCTAAAGCAAAAAAGTCAATACCAGAGCAAATTTTATTAAGATCTAAAGAGGAAAATTAAATATTATTATAGCATTCAAATACAAAAATCATGAAAAAAGTATTCTACAAACTGTTAGCTACCATTATTATTTTAGTTATTGCTTGGTTTGCCTTTATTTACTATGTCCCTTATAGTCAAGGAACTCGTTCAGGAGAGTTGATAAAAATAAGTAATCGAGGCGTATTTTTTAAAACTTGGGAAGGAGAAATAAGCCAAGGAATTAGTGGTGCTCAAATATTTGGCTTTTCAATTTTAGATAAGGACAAAGAAATTATAAAAAAATTAAATGAGTATCAAGGGAGGTATGTTAAACTTGATTATGTTGAGCGTTATGCATCTTTTATTTTTTGGGGAGATACTAAATATTTTATAACGAATGTAGTTGAAAACTCTTCACCACACTTTAAAGATTAATTTAAGTATCCTAAACACATTTATAACAAATAAGCAAACTCCATATATACCAGTTTTCTTATCCCTGAGTTTTCGTATTGATTTATTAAAACGATCAAGCTAAATTACTTAGTCAAATACATCTTTCTTCTGGAATAAAGATCATAAAATTGATCATCTTTTAAGCTATCAATAAAAAGTATACTCTCCCCAGTACTCTTCATCTCTGGCCCTAATTGTTTATTTACGTTATGGAATTTATTAAATGAGAATACAGGTTGCTTTATTGCAAAGCCTTCTAATTTTGGATTAAAATTAAAATCTTTTACTTTCTTCTCTCCAAGCATCACTTTTGTAGCATAATTAACATAAGGTTCTCCATAAGCTTTTGAGATAAAAGGAACTGTTCTAGAAGCTCTTGGATTGGCTTCAATAATATAAACGATGTCATCCTTTATGGCAAATTGAACGTTTATAAGACCTACCGTATTTAAAGATAATGCTATCTTTTTAGTATGGTCCTTAATTTGTTGCATTACAAATTCTCCTAAATTAAAAGGTGGTAAGATAGAATTACTGTCTCCAGAATGAATACCACAAGGCTCTATATGCTCCATAATTCCAATAATATAGACATCTTCACCATCACATATTGCATCCGCTTCAGCCTCAATAGCTCCATCTAAATAATGATCTAATAGCAACTGATTACCGGGCATACGCCTTAATAAATCGACTACATGTTTTTCTAATTCTTCCTTGTTAATCACAATTTTCATCCCTTGTCCTCCTAATACATAAGAGGGCCTTACCAATATTGGGAAGTCTAAAACATCTGCTATTGCCGAAGCTTCGTCTGCTGTTGTAGCAATATCAAATTCAGGGAAAGGAATGTTATTCTCTTTTAATAATTTAGAAAAATGTCCCCTATCTTCAGCTAAATCAAGTGACTCAAAACTTGTTCCTATAATTTTCACACCATATTTAGTCAATTTTTCAGCTAACTTTAAAGCAGTTTGACCTCCTAATTGAACGATCACACCTTCAGGCTTTTCATGTTTTATAATGTCATAAATATGCTCCCAAAATACAGGTTCAAAATATAATTTATTAGCAGTATCAAAATCTGTTGAAACCGTTTCTGGGTTACAATTTATCATGATGGTTTCATAGCCACATTCAGCAGCGGCTAAAATGCCATGAACACAACAGTAATCAAATTCTATTCCTTGACCTATTCGATTTGGGCCAGAACCTAAAACAATAATTTTCTTTTTATCAGTAACTATACTTTCGTTATCTGAAAAACGATGACCATCGGCAGTTTCTAATTCATTCTCAAAGGTTGAGTAATAATAGGGTGTTTTAGCTTTAAATTCAGCGGCACAGGTGTCAACTAATTTGTAAACACGATTGATATTTAATTCCTCACGCTTTTTATATACTTGACTCTCTAGGCAACCTAACATATGAGCTATTTGCCTATCTCCATGACCCTTTTGTTTAGCTTCTAATAATAATTCTTTGTTGATAGTGTCAATGTTAAAAGTAGAAATTTCCTTTTCAAGAAAATGTAAATCTTCATATTGTTTTAAAAACCACATATCAATTTTTGTGATTTCATAAATCCTACTTAGAGGAATTCCCATTTTTATTGCATCATAAATAATAAACACACGATCCCAGGATGCATAGGTCAGTTTTTCTATAATTTCATCATAATTCTTATTCTCTTTTCCATCAGCGCCTAAACCGTTTCGCTTAATTTCAAGAGATTGAGTTGCTTTATGCAACGCTTCTTGAAATGATCGTCCTATTCCCATTACCTCGCCAACAGATTTCATCTGAAGACCTAAAGTTCTATCACTACCCTCAAATTTATCGAAATTCCAACGAGGTATTTTAACGATAACATAATCTAATGTTGGCTCAAATAATGCTGATGTTGACTTGGTAATTTGATTTTCTAATTCGTCCAAATGGTAACCTATAGCGAGTTTAGCTGCTATTTTTGCAATAGGATATCCTGTTGCTTTACTCGCTAATGCAGAAGAACGAGATACTCTTGGATTGATTTCAATAGCAATAATATCTTCGTTTTTATTTGGTGATATAGCAAATTGCACATTACATCCTCCAGCAAAATCACCAATATTACGCATCATATGAATAGCCATATTACGCATTTTTTGGTATGTTTTGTCACTTAAAGTCATTGCAGGAGCTACGGTAATAGAATCTCCAGTATGAATCCCAATTGGATCCATATTCTCGATAGAACAAATAATAACTACATTATCATTTGCATCTCTAAGCAACTCTAATTCATACTCTTTCCATCCGATTAAAGCTTTATCAATCATCACTTCATGAATGGGAGATATTTCCAAACCACGTGTAAGTAACGCATCAAAATCTTCCTCTTTATACACAAAAGATGCACCAGCACCACCCAAAGTATAAGAAGCTCTAATAATCAAAGGAAAACCAAATTCCTGAGCAATTTCCTTACCTTTTAAAAACGAATTAGCGGTAGCTTGAGGAGCCATAGGAATTCCTATTTTAAGCATCAATTCTCTAAATTGCTCTCTATCTTCTGTAATATTAATTGCATCTATATTTACGCCGATAATTTCAATATCAAAATCTTCCCAAATTCCTTTTTCATCAGCTTCAATACATAAGTTTAAGGCTGTCTGACCGCCCATTGTCGGTAAAACTGCATCAATTTGTGGATGTTCTTTCAGAATTTGAATAATAGATTTTGTTGTAAGTGGCAACAAATACACATGATCTGCCATAGAAGGATCTGTCATGATAGTTGCGGGATTAGAATTGATAAGTACCGTTTCTATTCCATCCTCCCTAAGTGATCTTAAAGCTTGAGTTCCAGAATAGTCAAATTCACAGGCTTGACCAATTACAATTGGTCCAGAGCCAATAATTAATATAGAAGAAAGATTTTTATTTTTAGGCATAATATGGTTCTGTTTTCAAAAAGTAAAATTACAATACTACAGGGTATAAAAAAAAGGTGTTGCTCTAAGAACAACACCTTTTTTTTATATATTTATTAACATTATTTTTTATGACGAGTTTCAGATGAAACAGAAATTTTCTTTCTGCCCTTCGCTCTACGTGCAGCTAAGACTTTTCTTCCACTAACAGAAGCCATGCGTTCTCTAAATCCGTGCTTGTTTCTTCTTTTTCTTTTTGAAGGCTGGAATGTTCTTTTACTCATTATAATATATCTTTAAAATCTAAATTGTAATCTGTTTTGTAGTCTTGAAAATAAATGCCTCAAAACTGAGGGCAAATATACAATGATTTTTTACTTACACAAATCATAATATTAAAATATTTCGAATTGTTTTTTATACCTTTGACTCCCAATAAAAATAGATTATGTTCAATAAAAATATAAAATTAGTTTTAACAGTTTCAGTACTAGCGCTAGCCGTTTGGCAATTTATTGAAGGAAATATCGGTAATGGAATCATGTATATATTACTTTCTTCCATTTTTGTTTTTCTTTATTTTAAAAACGAATTCATCCTACTTTCATTTCTAAGATTACGAAAAGAAGATTTTCCAGGTGCAAAGAAATGGCTAGATAAAATTAAAAATCCAGAAACATCCTTAATAAGAAAACAACAAGGCTATTATAATTATCTAAATGGATTAATGGTTTCACAAACCAATATGAAAGAAGCTGAAAAGTATTTTAAAAAAGCAATAAGCCTAGGATTATCAATGGATACAGATATGGCAATGGCCAAATTAAATTTAGCAGGTATTGCAATGTCTAAAAATAGAAAAAGAGAAGCTCAAATACTTCTTACAGAGGCGAAAAAATTAGACAAACATAATATGCTAGACAATCAAATAAAGATGATGAAAGAGCAAATGAAAAAAGCAGGACAACCTCAACAACAATTTGGTCGTTCTGGCCGTGGTGGAAGGCGATAAAAAACAAATTTTTAATGTTTTTTAACTATTTCCTCGCAGTTTAAGTATTTCAACTATTTATTTAAGTAGCTTGTCGAATAATTATTATTTACAGTTAAATACATAGTACATTTGTAATCTAACTCTTACAGATTGCATATGAGTAGAAAACTACTTTATATCATCTTATTAATATCTTTTTCTGCACTATCTCAAAATATAGAGCCAAGAAATCTATTTTCTAGCGTCATTGGAGAAAATATTAAAAGTTATACAACAAAATCCAAACAAGCTTATCAAAACAACAATATTGAAAGAGCTGATTTTCTTTTTGACTCTTTAATACATAATGTTGTTAATGGAAGTTATATAGATAATTTTAAAGTAAGAAAATTATCAGGTGGTAGAACTGAATTAAATGGCTTTAAAAAACCAATATTTTTAATGACTTATGCCACCTGGTGCACACCAGGAGCTGGTGAGATTCCTGCTTTAAATGATATTGCAAAAAAATACCATCAAGAGATCGATTTTGTTATTCTTTACTGGAATTCAAAAGACAAAGTAAAAAAAGCATCTCGTGAATACAGTAGATATGTTTCGATCATTTATGTTGATGAAAAAGAAAATAATAATAATCATTTGGTACAAACATTAAAACATAGTTTAGGCTTTCCAACATCCCTTTTTATTGATAAGGATAAAATCATTGTTGATGTAAGACGTAACATACAAAATCATTACAATGAAGATTATAATATATCTTTTGAACTCAATTACAATTCTTTTCTTGATGGCGTTGTATTATTAAAAAACATAAATTATCAGAATAATCAATTGATGTTGTCAAAGGTTAACCCTTAATTTTTTATTTCAAAAACATTTTAAAAGGCAGCTAAAAAAAAACTATCTCTGTTTACTGTGTATAACAATTATAAATTGCTAAAAAGGCATTTAAAATTAAAAATAAGACCCACCTTAATAATAAGTAAAGCCTTAGTATAGAAACAGTTAAAGAGTGTTATAATATAAATAAAATTTCAATCATTATAAGATTTGAATTTATAGTAATACTCATTTTTATTTGATTGTATCATAATATCCTTTTTCGGGAATCTCTATATAATAAACTTTTCCTGAGGCATTTTTCAAATGATTATCTCGAAGCCAAGGATTGTGAATTTTTAATATTTTATAATTAATATAAAATTTTTTTGAGAAATTTGCAAAGTTTGTGACTGCTGTGTCTACTTTAACCTTATAGGTAGGAATATGAGTATATAAGTCATTCTCTCTAAAATTAAATCCATATTTATTAGGGTTGGTCAATATTTCCTTAAGTGCTACGATTCTAAAAACATACCTACTGGTTTCATCATTTAATAATAAATCATAATAATTAGTAGTGGCTTGCTGTCGGTTTTGCTGGTTACTAATTCCAGCACTCCCTGCATTATATGCTGCAGCTGCTAATGTCCAGCTACCAAAACGTTTTTTTGCTTTCTTCAAATACTCTGCAGCTACACGAGTAGCAATTTCAATATTATAGCGTTCATCCACATAAGAATTAATCTCTAAGCCATATTCCTTACCTGTTCTTTTCATAAAATGCCAGAAACCAGCAGCTCCAGCAGGAGAACGATTATTTTGCAGCCCACTTTCAGCTACTGCTAAATATTTAAAATCATCTGGAATACCGTATTCTTTTAGTAGTGGTTCTATAATTGGAAAGTATTTATTCGCACGTTTAAAGAGCAATAAACCATTAGATTGCCAGTACGTATTTATCAATAACTCCCTGTCCATTCGCTCTTTAATATCTGGGTTATTTAAAGGCATTGGTTCTCCCGCAAAATCTAATTTTTTAGGTACTGGAATTGCATAAATATTATAATCATTTATCATTTTACGTTCAACAATTGCATCGGTAGGAGCTTCCTGTACTGCTTGAATTAAAAACACACTTAATCCGAAAAGAAGTGTAAATAATAAAAACTTTGATGTTATTTTCATGGAGCTAAAAATTTAGGTTTAATAATGACTAAAACGGAGATTAGCTTTTAATATTAATAGAAATTAAATATAATATGAATTAATAATTTAACTCCTACAAGACTCAAGATTTATCAAATAGTTTTTAACTATTCAAAATAAGATTCTTATGTTCCTTTTTTTACAATATCTAAATTGATTTCATTAAAGCTTTTTGATGCTTTAACCATACCTACTTATAACGATCATCCATAATTTTTGGTAAATTTTCATTTAACCATTTAAACTTAACAATTAACATAATATGGGTACCGCCAGGAATAACAATACAATTTTTAATTTTGTTAATAGGGAATACAGGATCTTTATCTCCATGAATGTGTATTATATTTTTTATTTCAATTACCCGATCCCATCCAACCATTTGTTTGATAGCCCATTTTAAATAGTGCGTATTTTTAACTGATAGGTAATTTTGGTATAATTCTAATTTATTTTTAGATTTGATTCCCAAACCATACTTAACTAAGTTTTTTGTGTTCTCTAAAAAACTTGCTGGTATTAATCTATAGAGAGGTATTGTTTTAAAAATTCTCATTTTAGCAGGAATTTCATTTTTAGATTTAATGCTAGAAATAATAATTAATTTTTTTAAGTCTAAAAACTCATTCATTTCCTGTGCCATTACTCCTCCAAAAGAAACACCGATTAAAATAGGCTTTGTTTTTTCAACAAATGCAGCCATTCGCCTTGCATATTGCTTTATGGTTTCCTTTTTTTTTGGGATAATCCATTCAATTATATGGACATCATAAAGCTTCTCTGGTAAAGAAATATATTCAAATATCTCTTTTCCTGCTGCTAATCCTGGAATAAAATAAACTGGAGTTTTTTTAGTGTTTGTGTTGTTTAACAATTCAATAGAGTTAAGCTCGATAATTATTTGTAAATTTACCCTTTAAAGATTTATAATCCTAAAGTAATTTTATCTTGAAATAAATAGTAGCTGCTATTGATAAAATTAACAAATTCAAGCTGATATAATTATTAAATAAACCTTAAATCAAATCCCTATGATTGAAGATGTAGAAATCACAGACAATGAATTTTTAAGACAGTTTGAATTAGAAGTAGGTGATAACATGGCACGCATAGAATATGCTTCACAAGATCGAAAGATATTTCTGACCAAATATGAAATGCCAACCGATATGGAGGAACAAGGTTTTAGAGAAATTTTTATCAAAGCTGTTTTTAATATTGTTGAAGAACGAAGAATACATTTAGTTCCTACGAGTCCAGAAATAGCTTCATTTTTAAGAAAAAATCGCAGAAAATATAAAAAATTACTTCCTGTAGGAATTAATATCTAACTCCGCGTAAATTCAAATCGCACCATTCCATCGGCATCAATTTCAGTTAATAAAACTTCACGGGTAGTATTTATTAACTCAGGATTCCAAGGATGTTTAATTTTTACATAATTTTCTGTAAAACCAAGTATATATCCCTTTTTGTTTTCTCCTTCAAATAATACAGTGTGCACCGTATTTAATTGACTTTCATAAAACGAACGTCTTTTTTTAACAGACAATCCACGTAACATTTTACTTCTTTTTTTTCTAACATTTAATGGAACTACTCCCTCCATGGTAGCTGCTGATGTATTTTCTCTTTCTGAATAGGTAAAAACATGAAGATAGGAAATATCTAATTCATTTAAAAAATGATATGTTTCTAAAAATAATTCATCTGTTTCACCAGGAAATCCAATAATAACGTCCACTCCAATACAGGCTTCTGGCATGTATTTTTTTATTTTCTTAACTTTTTCAACATATAATTCACGCTTATAACGACGTTTCATTAAACGCAATAACTCATCACTCCCACTTTGTAAAGGAATATGAAAATGAGGCACAAATGCTTTTGAGCTAGAAACAAATTGAATTGTTTCATTTTTTAATAAGTTGGGTTCTATCGAGGAAATTCGAACTCTTTCAATCCCATCAACATTATCTAATTCTTGAATTAATTCTAGAAAAGTATGTTGGTGTTTTTTATTACCAAATTCTCCTTTTCCATAATCACCAATGTTAACACCAGTAAGCACTATCTCTTTGATACCTTGATCAGAAATTTCTTTCGCATTTAACAATACTTTATTCAATGCTTCACTTCTAGAAATGCCTCTAGCAAGCGGAATGGTACAAAAAGCACAGACATAATCACAACCATCTTGAACCTTTAAAAAAGCTCGAGTTCGATCTCCAATAGAATAAGAGCCAACATAAAAATCTGCATCTTTAATCTCACAGGAATGAACTTCACCAAAATCATTTTTTGCTAGGTCATTGATATAATCTGTGATTCTAAACTTCTCAGTTGCTCCCAATACTAAATCAACTCCATTAACATCTGCTAATTCTTCTGGTTTTAGTTGTGCATAGCAGCCAATAGCAGCTATAAATGCATCAGCATTTCCTTTTTGAGCTTGTTTTACGATATCTTTAAACCTTCGGTCTGCATTTTCTGTAACACTACAGGTATTTATGACATACATATCTGCTTTTTCAGAAAAATCAACGCGATCAAAACCTTCATCATTAAAACTTCTAGCAATGGTAGATGTTTCACTAAAATTTAACTTACAACCTAAAGTATAAAATGCGACTTTTTTTCTTGGAATCATTCTTGTATTTTTGACAAAACCCTTTTACTTATAGGAATGCAAAAATACAAACTATAATTGGTTTCAAAAAAGCAGATGAACTTCAAAAAAAATAAATTAATTCACTTACTTACAGTAAGTTACTTCTCACTTCTTTTGATCTCTTGTAATTCAGAAATAAATTCTGATAAAGATCATCTTGTATTTAGATACAATGAACATAGTAATATTTCAACTTTAGATCCTGCATTTGCAAGTAATCCACAATTAATTTGGCCAACAAATCAGTTATTTAATAGTTTGGTTCAATTAGATGATGAATTAAATATTCAACCAGACATAGCCAAAAATTGGACTTTTAATGATAGTACACTCACCTATAAATTTAATTTAAGAAATGATGTTTATTTTCATAAAAGTGAAGTATTTACAAACGCTCATAAAGATTCTACACGACTTGTAACCGCTCACGATTTTGAATATAGCTTTAATAGATTGTTAGACGAAAAGGTAGCTGCACGAGGTAGTTGGATTTTAAATAATGTGAATCGTTTTTATGCAGAGAATGATAGTACTTTCAGTGTTCAATTAAACCAGCCATTCCCCGCATTTTTAGGATTACTTTCTATGCGTTTTTGTTCGGTAGTTCCTAAAGAAGCTATCGATTATTATGCCAATGATTTTAGATCTAATCCAGTTGGAACAGGTCCATTTAAATTTAAGCTTTGGGAAGAAAATGTAAAATTAGTACTTCGTAGAAATCCAGATTATTTTGAAAAAGATGAACTTGGAAATCAATTACCCTATTTAGAAGCTGTAGCCATTACTTTTTTACCCGATAAACAAAGTGAATTTTTACAATTTGTTCAAGGAAAATTAGATTTTGTTTCAGGATTAGATAATTCGTATAAAGATGAAATAGTAAGCACTAAAGGAAAGCTTCAAGAAAAATATAAAAATCAAGTAAATTTAATAACAAGTCCTTATTTAAATACGGAGTATCTCGGATTTTATATGGATTCACCAAGCTCTGAAATACAATCAAAAAAAATACGCCAAGCTATTAATTATGGCTTTGATCGTGAGAAAATGATTAGGTATTTAAGAAATGGAATAGGAATACCTGCAGTTAATGGATTTATTCCAAAAGGATTGGCCGGTTTTAATAACATGGAGGGGTATACCTATCAACCAGAAAAAGCAAAGGAATTAGTACGCCAATATATAGAAGAAACTGGAAACAATAATCCATCCATAGCTATAGGCACAAATAGTCAATATTTAGATTTATGTGAATTTATTCAACGAGAGTTAGAGAAAATAGGAATACAAGTACAAATAGATGTAGTTCCGCCTTCTACACTCCGGCAAATGAAATCTTCAGGAGAGTTGGCTATATTTAGAGCCAGTTGGATTGCAGATTATCCTGATGCTGAAAACTACCTATCATTGTTTTATAGTAAGAATTTTACCCCCAATGGACCTAATTATGCACATTTTAAAAATAATATTTACGACAGTTTATATGTAGCATCCTTATCACTTCCCAATATAGAAAAACGAAAGCTATTGTATAAAAAAATGGATTCCATTATAATTGAGGAAGCTCCAGTGGTTCCTCTATATTATGACATGGCAGTTCGATTTGTTAGTAAGAAAGTAAGCGGATTAGGCATTAATCCTCAAAATTTTTTAGTTTTAAAAAAGGTAAAAAAAGAAAAATAATTACTTTTACTTAATAAGTTTAATTAGCCTTTTCTCCATTTACTAGTTTCTTCAAAAACATGTTCTAAAATTTTAACATCAACTTCTGTAAATGCTATATCCCTCCTAGACATAACCACTTTAGCTACCTCAAACGCTTTGTCGGTTTTATAAGTAATCATTCCAGCGCTTCCTCCCCA